>Ga0163154_10002563_pt1 | contig 26395 bp, 20 predicted proteins | sample OliLakLV19MP9P1_FD_148649 | JGI IMG/M metagenome (GOLD analysis project Ga0163154, IMG submission 148649) | Freshwater microbial mat bacterial communities from Lake Vanda, McMurdo Dry Valleys, Antarctica - Oligotrophic Lake LV.19.MP9.P1 | ecosystem: Environmental > Aquatic > Freshwater > Lake >... | reverse complement strand
ATGTTTTGGCGGCAGGGCTTGCCGCGTCAGCCCTTGGAGATTGCGTAAATCCTGTTTGCATTTAGGTGCTTTCGGGTTGCGGTCGTTGAATTGGGAATCCCCTTCCTTTAGGGAGGGGAGCAGTCAACAAACACCGAGGCATGCCATACGGGCTGGCCATTCGAGATCGGCTCCCCTTCAAAGTCGCGGGTGCTAATGCCATAGAGGCTTGCCATTTCGAGATCGAGGACATCGTGTGGAGTCGTGGTCATAATCCAGTCCTTTTAAGGTTGCGGTTTCGAGTACTATTTCTTTGGAGTCGCGATGTCTTTAGCCTTTTTCACGCAATCGCCTTCAAAGCAGAGGAAGACGGATTTAACTCGCGGATCAGGTCGCCAAAAATCGAGTCCTCGGCTTCCTCGGTCATAATCGTTCGGTGCTCGGATAACGCCGCACGTCGCCGCTCGATCTCGGCCTTGGCACTGCCGGATGGAAAGCGCGCGGCCAGTGCCTTGCGCGCCGCGGCTGGCCCTAACAGGCGATACAGCCGATCCCGCAACGTCCGGTCCTCGCGCGTTGTTGAAAACGCCCACAGCTCCATGGGTCCGAGCGTGTTCACCACCTGATGCACCGACCAGCCGCGGTCGACCTTGGTCTTGAGGAGCATGTGTGCCCCGGCCTGGGTGGGCATGCCCAGGTTGGCGAGGATCGAGCGCGTGGATCCGCGCAGCTCGAAGGTGGCCAGGGTCTTGTCGGCGCTGACCGCGCCCTGCCCAAGCACCGCCACGACCGTCGATAGCTCGCGCATCGCCTCGTCAAAGTCGTCCAGCATCTGACTGAGCAGGATGATGGCGAGGTTTGCCTTTGGCCCTTCGCGGATGTCTTGGATGATCTGCGCCCGGAACGCAGGACTGCGGCCGGTGCGATGCAGCTCGTCGAATGCCAGGACTTTGGCGTCCAGAGAGGTTCGCGCAATCTCGGTCGCGTGGTAGGGCCGATACGCTTCAGGCATTTCTCGAACGTGATCGCTGTGCAATAACAGATCGCGGCCCAGGACATGCCGCGCCAGCATATACATCAGGCTGGTCTGCCGGGCGGCCACGCCCTGCATCCCACTGGCCGGCGCCACATCCTCCAGATCCAGGCTGACGATGCGCGCCAGCCCCAGATCCAGGCGTGTCGGGCCGCCCAGCACCTGATACATGCCAATGGCGGTCCGCAGTTGGGCATACACATAGCGATGGATCGGCTGCCCATCACGGGACTGGCCTTCAAAGGATTGCGTCACATCGTCGGTGACTGCCGCGGCGGCAATGTCGGACATGGTGGGCACGGCATAGCGTTGCGCCAGCGTCGCGGCGACGACGTTGCCACGACTGAACAGATCATCGACGATCTCCCACCAGGTCGTATTGACATCCACCCCGATCATGGCCTGATCAATGGCCGCATCCACTTCCGGGACGATCCCGCGGTCAAAGCGTTTCGCCGCGTCGCCGGCACACTGCTTGTAGGCGATTTCGATCACCATCTTGGCGATCGCCGGCACGAAGGCTTCGGGCCGTTCTTCATCTCCGACCGCCGTCGCCAGGATGGTGACAAAGTTCAGCAGGAACGAGGCGTGTGTCGAGATCGGATAGCGGCAGCCCAACGGGGTATCGCAAGGATTGATCGCATCCTCGGGCACCATGCGCAGACGCTTGTAGAGCACCAGATGGCGCTGTGCCTCCGGAAGACCCTCGCGCACCATCGAGATAAACCCGCTTGAGCTGGTGCCGATGTCGACGATTCCGATGCGGGGCAGGCGCTCCAGCCCCGGCATCAGCACCACGCCCTCCAGCAGGGTACTGAGCTGCACGGATTTTCCGTGGCGCTGCGGGGCGTAGAACATGAACACCCACGCTTTCTGCGCACTGCTGAACAAGGCAAAAGGGTAGAGCTTGCCATCAGGCGTGCGCAGCAACATCGACCCGCTGGGGAACGGCGATGTCGGTCGACCAATCGGCAGCAAAGCGGCCACATCCTCGATCGGTGCCACTGCAAGGGGCGCCCCAGTGAATCGATTCAGCGCGGGCAACGTTCCACAGACGGTCGCCAGCGGATCGCCCAAGCGATCATCGACTTCCACCGTGCCCCACCCTTGCAGGGCCAGCGCCAGTCTGGATCCATTGATCGAGAGCTTCTGCAGGTCGTCATCGTCCACCCAGGTGCACAAGGCAATCCGTAACCCGACCAGCGAACCGCTTTCAGACATCTCCCGAGCACGGGTCAATGCGGCGCGGACTTCTTTCGAGGTCGAGAACAGCGAGGTCATGTAGCGCAAGGTGACTTCCGACGCGGCCACCCCATCCCCGCTGATGTGGAAGGCAATCCGCCAGGGGATTGCCGCCTCCCGCAAGCGTCGGAATAAGGCATCGAACGGCTGCAATGTGGCCGGTGGCACGGCAATGACTAACGGGTAGTAGGTACGACCACCCACCCGAACGAAGCGAAAGCTCAAGTATTCCGGCTCACGGGCAAACACCTGCGAGGCCACCGACGGCCAAAGCATGTTTGAACAGTCCCGCCCAGGGTCACGCGCATCCAGCGGTGCCACCGGCACCACGGCGTCACCGGGCAGCGAAACTGGCGCCCGCTCATCGGTCCAGGATGGATCGAGCATCATCCGAATCTCGCGAATGATGTCGTGGACCTCGACCGCCTCACGCGCATAGCCAAGCTGTTGCAAATCCCCCAGCAGCGAGTCACGCAGTGCACGATGGCTCTCGCGCAAGCCAGGAATCGCCAATGCCAGATTCTGCGTGTGCACTCCCATGGGCAACCCTTTTCGCCGCGCGGCCAGCTGCACGCGGCTGGCACGACGGTCGGCCACCGACAGGGACGGCGGCTCGGTGTATAGGACCAGATAGCAACGCTCCAGCTGCACATAGCCGCCGAGCACCTTTTCCTTCTCGGCAAGCAAATCCTCAATTGCCAATCCAAGACGCTTGGCGGTGGCATGTGCGGGTTCGTTCATGTACCGGATCATTCGCGACACCAACTCAGGACTGGTCTCGCTCTCAAAGTGCCAGACCAGTCGCGTTCCGATCCGCAGATAACTGGCCAGCTTGCTTTGCAGCAATTGCACCTGCGCATCAAAATCCGGCCCGATGCGGACTTCTGAGTTTCCGGCCACTTTAATGACCGAGACCAACGATCCATCCCGACAGACCAGGGTGAACTCGTCGTCGCTGGTGTCCAGCTCACAGTAGCCATCTGCGCTGGTCCGAAACATGCGGGCAAGACTGGAGAAAAACACATCCATCTCGAAGAACACGCGCGACATCCATCCGATCATGCAATCACCATTTAGACTGTATACGTGATACTAACCCACCATGCTCCAGTCCCCCATGTCGAGGGCGGATCGGCTGCCAGGCAACGGGTTGTTGGCAGGTGGGCGCTCTCGCACAAGGTCGGCGGCGATTGGAAGGGCAGACGACTTTGCCGCGTCCGAGTGTTTGAGCGGCGCCGACACGGGTGCCAAAAGATCCAGATCACTCATGTCCATATCGAGCGCAGACGTGGCTCGAACCCCTGGCCCCATGCCCGCGGTGGCCTGGATCCGGTCCGTTGGAGCGTCACGCACCTCCAGACGCGCCCGGCCGGTCACCTGGTGCTCTTGCAACACGGCCTGAGCAGCACTCAGCGCGGCGCTCCAGGCCCGCAAGGCGGTGAGATCGCAGCTGCCCCCTCGGGTCATGGCATCGGTTGCGGCGTAGGCGGCAGGCGCACTCACATCCGCTGCCGCCAGCGCCGCCTGTGCAGCGGTCTGTGCTAGCAGGCGAACGTCCTCGGGCACCGTCCCGACCACAGTCAGTTGCAGGACTGCCGGTGTGGAGACGACAGGCGCTTCTGCATCCCATCGAATCGCCGGCCACCATGCGAGGTTCGGTTGCCGGCGTTCGAGGAACGCATCGACCGCGTCCAGGATCGTCAGAGTACCGATCATGGTCTGATGCATCATCAGGGCTGTCTGGTCGCCATCATCGCCCTCAAGGCGCGTTTTCCAGCCTTGCAGATAAGCCGCCTCATTCCGAAGATCCGGCGTGATTCCGAGCATCTGCCCGGCGATTACGCTAAAGAGACTGGCCCGCAATTCCTCTGCGGCATACAACGGATCATGACTGAAAGGAATATGGCCTTCCCCTCGCTGGATTGCCTCCCGGCCTTCGCGACTGGAATGCCCCGTCGAGTGATACATCTCGTGTAACAACGTCGTTGCGAAAGAATCAGCCTCCTTGTAACGCGCTCGCGAGACCAGTTCGATGCGATCCTCAGACGGGTAATAGCAAGGGTATTTGGACGCCGTATCAGTCATTTTCACGCCCAGGCTTTCAACGAACTGCCTGACTTTTTGATGCGCTTCCCCATCACTCGTCTCGGTCACGGCCACGGTTGGCATCGTCGAACTTGCCCCAGGTACTTCAAAGGGCGCCAGCCCGCGAATTGCGCTGCCGTTGAACACTGCGTAATCGGTCAGGCGCATCAGTTTCTTCTTGACCATCACCGGCTCGTCCAGAGTCGCCAGTTCTTCAAGCGTCATCTCGTCCTCGCGGCGCTTACTACTCGCCCCTTCAAACATCACAGGACGAAGGATCATGATCGGCTCGATACTAGATGACAGGGTCAGACGTTGTCCTGATTTGGCTGCCAACTGTTCGACCTGTTGCGCCGCAATAAACCTCGGATCAACAGTGTCACCGTGACTCAGGCGCTCATAATTCCACAAGATCAGTGCAGCCCGGTTTCCGCCTGTATAAAAATGCCCGGTGACTGGATTGTAAGGCTTAAGAATCGCGCGCCCCTGCGCCGTATTTAATAAAGGAAAGTCTCCTTTACTTGCACTCGGCGTATGCCCCGGACTCCACTTCAGTCTTTGTCCAGCAGACTCCATAATTTCCTGGATCTGCAACGCGCTGCGGCGAGCAAACTCGACCAACTTCGTTGGGACCGTCATACCATACCCCCCATTTCCATTGAATGCGCGGTGTGAGCGTGTGTCTTACTCTCTTTTGGCGCTTCTTTTAATTCCAAGGCCCAATTTTCCATGGCTGCCTTGATCGCGTTTCCAATCCTCACACGCTCAACCCCTACCGGATACGGATTGCCCACAAAATGCTCCGCATTACTATAACGAGACTCTTCGACTCCGTGCACAAGATAATCACTCCGGTGACCTGTGCGAGCAAGGCTATCGAAGATGTATGCCTCGAATGCCCGCGCAAACAGTTCGTGGGGCTTGGTGTAGTACGCCTTTTCTCCAGTCCGATGACCATCCAGAAGCGTGGCATTATTCATGTAATCGGTGGCAACCGTCAAAGGCTTACCGATGTCTCTGGCCTGTTCTAAAATACCAAGATACCTTCCCGACAGGGTCTCGCGCACCTGCGCCGCCATTTTTCTTGGGTAACCCGTCATCCAGCCATTGCAAACGACGATATTATTAAATGCATCCAGCATCCACTTCATCGCATCCCGTCTGGTCGACGCATCTGCCAGGGCAGCATAAGCACTGGATAGATTGTTCTGCAAGTTCTCTACTTCTGGTCCAGTCCGATATCCTGGCGCAGATGCCAACCTCTCATTGATTTTACTCTCGACAAAACGGAAGAATCCACTGATCCGCTTGACTTCTTTCTCCATTTTGTTTGCGTGCCGGTGGGCGACCTCATCCGCGCTCTCCAGGCGCGACACAATCTCTGTCATCACGGGCTTCACGGACTTCAACTGGTTATCAATCTTAAAGTTTGAAAGAAACACTCCGCCGTTTTTTTGACCTAAATGATGGTCGAGTGCATGCGCCCACTCATGGCTCAGTGCACCGGCCCCTCTCATTTTGGTCAGATTGATGACCTGCCGGCTTGGCTCGTAGTGCGCTGCAAATCGGCTTTTTCCGCGTGCACCGAACGCAATAGCCAGCGTCCCGCCGAGAGACAAAGCGGCGGGAGGCACCTTTAAGACCGTTGCCAAATCCATGAGGCCATCGAATGCGAGATTGAGGATCTGCCGGCGGTCCGCCTGGGCCTGCCAGTTCCCCCACTCTCCAGCTCTAAACTTGAATGTCGATTGGAATGTTTCGATGGACACATCCGTATCGCGGTGCGCCGGCCCTTCGCGCTGCACATGCGCAAGGCTCGGCCGGATCTCGATCGCGGGTTTTGCAGGTTTGTCCGAATGCGTTCCGTCGACCGTCTGCGCCTGTGGCTTGGCTTCTAAAATCTCCTGCGCAAGTTTCTTGGTGTATTGTCTTACATTTGGGGAGTGCACCACGAAATCGACCACACTGATTCGCCGGTTTGTCCAATTATTGTTCAACGTCAGACCATGGGAGACCAGTGTTGTCTGCTCGAACTGATAAATCCCTGAGTCTCTGATCTCTTTATGCCCGAACTTCCTTACTAGCGCAGTCACTTCATCCATTGTTTTAATGGTTGCTGTTTCGTCGCGTAAATAGATCAGCGTCTTGACATAGTTATCGATCAACTGCTGGTCGGTGGTCCGCGATGGCTGGAGTCGCCCACTTCTTATCACCGCCCCTGAAACGTCGATATCATAGCGACTACATGTACCGTCACTTGGATAACTCGTGATTCGATCTCTCAGCGCTTTGAGATACATGATTGCGACAGGATCGGCGCCGATGTCCGTGGCTCTGGTGCGCCACGCCGGTGCGGGCCAGACTTTGTCTTTGGTCACTAGTTCGCGCATTTCCGCGGCGTTCATCTTCGATGTTTCGCCCTTGACCCACCAAGCGCCCAGATCCTTTCTGGCACCCCCGATATGTTCGCCAAAATCTTCAATTTTATTGGCTTTTTTGGCTTTTTCTGGTTTCAATACGGCCGACTGTGGTTCTGCCGGTGAAGCAGACGGCTCCAATGCAAAGGCAACTGGCAGTGGAGCTTCCGCAGGTGCTGGAGCTTCCGCAGGTGCTGGAGCTTCCGCAGGTGCTGGAGCTTCCGCAGATGCTGGAGCTTCCGCAGATGCTGGAGCTTCCGCAGGTGCTGGAGCTTCCGCAGGTGCTGGAGCTTCCGCAGATGCTGGAGCTTCCGCAGGTGCTGGAGCTTCCGCAGGTGCTGGAGCTTCCGCAGATGCTGGAGCTTCCGCAGGTGCTGGAGCGGGATCTGCCTGGGCAGATGCTGTCGAGATGTCGGCGTGCTCGGCAGTCGGCAACGCGCCAGGCGCGACCGGATCTACCTCCTGCGGCTCAATCTGCAGAGCAACGGCCGGCTTGGCGGACAATGCCTGCTGGACGGACGGATCCAGTTCCCCGTACAGCAGTCCCGAGAGCACGAGGGCTTGCTCATGGTCCGTATAGCCGGCCTGTTCCAGCTGCGTGCGTCGAACTGCGGGCGTGGCCCGGTCCCATAGGGCGTGCGCCGTGAGAGGAGGCAGCGGCGGCTCCGGCGTCAGCTCTGCCGTCGGGATTGCAGCTGCATGGCGCTCTACTGCCTGGATGACATCTGACAGTTGCAGCCGATAGGGAGTGCCAAGGCGACTGCCAAACTCCTTCAGGATCCCAACCACCGTTTTTTCGGCATCGAGCACCTGAAGAAGAGCGTCACCGCTCATGCGAAACTGCACGGGACCGTATTTAGATGCGAAGTAGCGATACACGCTGTCCTGGACTGCGACACTCTTCGTCCTGCTTTCGCTAAGCAGGACGACTGCATCAGGCTGACCCTCTTTTTTCCAGATCAGCGCCGGGGCAGCCATCTCTGCATGCGTCGTCGTGTATGGACGCTCGTAGTCGAGTTCAAGAACCCGGAATGGGCGATTGAGTGAGGACGCCTTGTTGTGCACAAAGGCGACATGGGGCCGGGCGTCGAGCGTGGCACTGCCAAAGTCAACAAACTTTGAATCGGCCGACCATGCCAGGGTTGCATCGGGCCGCTGAAGCGTGAACCAGTTCTTGTAGTCCGCTGCACGGCGACCGCGCAGGGCTTCAGCGTCAAACGGCAGCAGTGTGCCGCGTAACCGTTTTTCGTATGCGGCTTCGATCTCGTTTTGATTGGCAATGAATGCGTCCAGATCCTCGGTGCGCTGCTGGACGATAGTGTCGAGTACCTGCTGCAAGGTGTTGTTGGTTTGGGCGAGCATCTCCGCGCTGGCTTGCATGCCGGCATGGCCGGTGCCCTCGGCCAGTTCGCGTGCAAAACGCTCATAGATCCGCCGGAACTCCAGCACCTCACCACGATAGGCAAGCGCCTCATCGCGGCTGGCGCGATACTGTCCGCTCTTGCGATTGGGCACGCCTGCAGTCACCACAGCCACCGCCTTCTCAATCAGCGTTGTGTGCGTGACCTGCGCCACGACGTCCAAGGCTTGATCAAAGGTGGACGCCGTCGTTTCCTGGCCTTTCCAAAACTCTCGACCGATCCGGTCATTTCGTCCGCCGGACAGGGAACTCCACAATCGAGCCAATCCCTGGTCATCTCCGCGCCACAGTGTTTCCAGCTCCAAATAGCGTTCAGAGCGTGGCGTGGCGAGGGCAGGACTCGGCAGATCGGGCAAGACTGCCTGCAAGTCTGGACTCGGCAAATCGGCCAGGTCGGCCACAGGCTTGATGGGTTGACGTGCCCATGTGTTGGTGACTTGCGCGAGAGTGTTCTCGCGCATGACGATTCGCGGCAACGCTGTGCGGAGCTGGCCGAGCTTCAGCGCCGCGGCCGGGATCTCGAAGGCTCCTCCCGCCAGCTCCTCAAATCCCAGTGTACGGAGCACCGCCGGCATGTCTGGAGCGAGCGACCAGTTCCCGATCGCACCCACCATGCGCACAGCAGGATTGGGGGGGCTATCGGCAAAGCCCGGCAGACTGTCGCCCTCGTTTTCACGGGCAAGCTCAGACAGAAACAGCTTGAAGCCGTATCGCGACGTGTCAGGCCACCTCATTGGCGCGGACCCTCCGCCACAGACCGCTTGCTGCGCGGGGTAACAGGGGTCAGTCGGATGGGAGGTGGTGGTGGTGGTGCTGGTGGAGCTGGAGGAGGTGAAGGAACGGCTTTAACCAGCCCAGCACCTTGTCCGATGGAGGACGCCGATCCCATGCGCTGCAAATCCTTTTGCGCGTGGGTGGCGACGACTTCGAGTTGCTGTGCGTCCAGACCGCCTCGCAAGAGCAAGGCATCGAGACGCTTAATGGTTGCATTCAAGGCGCTCATCGCGAGCACTTGAACGACTGCCGCCTGTGGCGACAGAGATGGGTTGACGACGGCCATGATGGCCGGTCCCAGAGGATCACTAGTTTTACGACTCATGGTGCCCAGGCAAACAGCAAGGGAGCCTTCAGCTTACACCGTGCAGATCCCAACGATCTGTTTCCAAGCGGTTCACTGCCTCGATCTCCAGGGACTGCTGCGCCCGATCAGTCTCTGGCACGATGCCAAGCCGCCGTGCCCGGCGCAGATCCATGGTCGGCACCGGGCCGAGGTGGATCTGCGGCGTCCGGTCCAGCGCATCGGCCCGGCGTTGATCGCCGACCGCGACGGCGTCGGCACGCTGAGCGGCCAGGGAGCGGTGGTCGACTCTTCCCGTCTCCCCGGCCCGCTCCAAGGCGCGGTTCACCATCGCGGCCCAGCCCTCCCGCACGCTGACCACTTCCATCGCTGCCGACCCCAGCCCGAGCTTCCGCCGGTCGCTGTCCGCCAGCTCCATCGTGGACTTCGCTCCCACCTCCACCGCACCTGTCTCCGGATCACGACTCGCGACCCGCGTCGTGGACAGAGCGTGGGCATGATGGTTTCGCCGGTCGCCTTCGCGACCTGGCATGTGGATGGCCACATCCACGGCCACCCCATACCGGCGCACCAGTTCGCGCCCGAACTCCACCGCCAGCGCCTGGCGCTGTTCGGCGGGCAGTTCCGCAGGAAGCGCCACGATCCACTCCCGCGCCGTCCGACCGTCTTTTCGCTTCTCGGCAAACTCGGCGGCGCACCACAGCTGCTCTCGCTGCCGACGTTGCGCATCGAGGTCGGCCGGCGCCAGCGACGGCCGACCGTCCGCATGCCGCACATGGTCGAGCTGCTGCACCGGATCGGCGCCGACCTGGTCAGCTGCCGCCGGCAGCAGTAGGTGCGAGCTGGCCACGCCGGACCGCCGTGCGTAGTCATGCGCGACGCCCTGTCGGTGGTCGATCAGCAGATCGCCCGCTCGATACGCCGCCGCCGCCACGCTACTGCGGCCGGCGCTGCGCGACACGGGCGATGTGCTGGCGTGGTAGACGGCAATGGCGGATCCAGTAGGGCCGTGGCAGTTGTTGGGTCACTTTCGACGGCAGCCCAGGTCAGCGCCTGGCCTGCCGTCGAAGTGCTTAAGCTCAGGGCTATTTGCCCGGCTTTTTGCCCGGCTCAATGGCTCCTGGCTCCTTCTCGGGCTTTTTCGACAGACGACTCTCTACACGATGCTGACTCCGTGAGGCCGCCTGATCCAGAGACCCGTGGATTGCCTGCTCGCGGATGCCTTCGCCCATGCTGTCACCGCTGCCGATAAACCGCAGGGCGCGATCGGGGACCAGATGGATCAGCGAAAAACACTGCCGGATCAGGTAGATCACCATCAACACAAAGATGGCGAGCAACACCGCTGCCGTAATCGGGTTAATCGTGCTTGGCGCAAACGCCAGGTCCAGGAACCAGCTATACATCGGCACCACCATGCCAAGGGCAGCGCGCGCCACCAACAATGCGCCGAGCAAGCCGCCCACCATCAGGATTGGCCTGAAAACCACTCCAGCGAACACCAGATAGCCCTGCTTGGCGTATTGCCCTGCCAGTCCTTCGTTCTCCGGCATGGCATGCGCCGTCGCCCAAATGGGCGCGACCAGAATGGTCTCGACCAACAGCAACAACCAGCTGACGATGCCACCGATCCACAGCAGCAACGGGATCGCCGGCAGGTACAACGCCAGGAAGGCGCCGGTGACCATCAGGTATGTGCCGATGGTGCCGGCGGTCCAGAGCAGCTTGTCAGACGCATCTGAGATAACATGGCCGACCCCCGGAATATCCTTCGCCATCTTGACGGCCATGTTGGTGCCGGCCTTAAAAAGCCCGGTTCCGAGGGCGATTCCCCAGGCCACTTCGCCGGAGGACATCAGCCCATAGCCCAGGCTCTGCAAACTACCCAGCGGATCGGCCTGATCACCCCCGTCGGTGATCAAGCTGGCCGTGCTCTTGACCCCCAGCAGACACAAGCGTGAGACCCATTCCGACAGCCGTGTCAGCGCGCCACTCCAGCTGCTCAGCCACAGGCTCAAGTTCAGGTCCACGCTCGTACTGGCCTCGTTGAAGGCTTGTGCCTCGCGGGCAGTAAAGCGGCCCAGGTTTTTCTCAAACCGGGCGCTGTAGATGTCGTATTCCACCACCAACGCCGTCGGCATGCGGTCTGTATCAGGCGGCATGATCGACGCATCCGTCGCCGCCCGTTGCAGCGCCGACAAGCCGCTTAACGCGGCGCTGTAGGTCCACAGGTAAGCGCCGGCCGCCAGCCATCCGGCATTCGCGGTGTGCTGGCGATAGTGCGCAATCTGCAGCTGCTCGGCCGTGCCTCCCGCGCCTTGCACTGCGGACTGCACTGTGGCTATCGACCGGGCGTTGTAGCTTTTCACGTAGTACGCAAGCGCCTGCTGGCGCGAGGTGGAGGTCCAGGCGGTGTTGACATCCTTGTCAGCCAGGCCCCGCAACCGTGTGTTGAGCCAGAGCAAGTGTTCGCTGGCCTCGATGCGCACCTGACGCTCTGGCCCCGCGGTCAACGGCGGGAGGCTCTGCTCCAGAGTTCCACATACCCCTTCTGATAGTGTATCAAGCCCTGGAATACCGTTGGTCCCGCGCCAGTCCCATCGCAGCTGCGATTCGTTTTCCGTCTCGTATCGTTCCACCCCGAGCTGCGGAAACGGCACTCCAAACACGACAGTGGACGAGTCCTGCAACAGCTTATCTGCGACCGCCTCGCACAGATTGATCCGGTAGAGATCATGGACGACCCGAGCGGCATTGACCTTTGCCGATCCTGTGATGCCATCGATCTGGCCCGCCAGATTGGAGGTATCGAGGATGTCCTCCTCGACCTTCTTCCACGCATCGGACGCGACATTGCTGCCCAGATTGGCCGTGTAGAGCAGCAGTCCCTGGAATGTGCTGTAGCCACTCGTTCCGGGTGCCAGCAGGCCCAGGGTCAGCACCCAGCGGGCCACCGACCATGCCGTCACACGGCGCCCACCCACCTCACCCGTGCGGCCGGTGTCGACCAACGCCGAAAACAGCGTATAGGCAATGATGACCAGCGCCACGGCCACGCCGGCAATGTTGGCAGCCATTGAGATCGCACCCAACGCGGTCGCGTCGGCACTGCTGAAAATATCCAGCAACGTGGTCGGATCGACTCCAAACAAGCGTTCGATCAACCCAGCCGGCGACAGTAACTCGTCTTGTGACTGTGACTGCGCGAACGCAGGACAGGCGAGCAGGGCAAGCCCGCTCTTTCCAAAATAGCGCATCGTCCCTCTCCCTCGACTCATGGTTCGTGTTGCCATGTGCAGTCGCCAATTCTGGCGCTTGCCGATCACTCTTAATCCATTGAACAGCGACAGTATTCTAGTGAATCTGTGCGCTTACTGACGATCTTTAGGGGCCGACATGTCTTCAAAAAACACCATCGTTGAGGACAACAATTCATCTGAAGTCGCCCGCTGAATCGTTCGCACTTCCCCTGCCATTTTGCGATTTTTCGGATCATCTGCAATTACAAACTCAACGGTATCGCCTTGTATAAGCCGAAAGCGACCATCCAAGGCTTCGGGATCGAGAATGTGCTTGAAATTGACGAAATAACCCTCTCCCGTTTCAGAGTCATCGATAAAGCCATATCCCTTGGCATCATTAAACCATCGGACCCGGCCTGTACGTTTGTCTCTGGTCCTCTCGTCGTTCATTGCAAATCCCTCAAAAAAATCTTCTGTGCTTTCATGCTGACTCACAAATCCTGGTCACGTTTCTGCCGCAGGACGCACGGTGATTTTGCGCGCTGCAGCAGCAGGGGCAGACCGCGTGCCCTTCGATAGATCGACCAACATCGCTTTGAGCGTCGAGGGTTTGACCGGAAACCCTTTGGCAGTCAGCGCCTCGGCCATTTCCGTATAGGTCACTCCGCGCGCCAATGCCGCACGGATGTCTGCTTCAGTATCGGCCACTAAAGTCTTGAGGAGCACCTTGCACGGTTCGAGGCCGCCCACCAGCGTGCGAATGGTCTCGACACTTTCCCGATGCGGGTAACGCCTGGGTGCGCTCACGAGCGTGGTCCCATGTAAGCGGCCACCGTGGCATCGACCAGCCGATCCAATTCCGCCAGATCATCAGGCTGCAAGGCATCGCGATCCACGGCACCTGCCGCCAGATCGGACTGGACCTGCGCAATCACGTCTGCACCCATTCCCTCTGTCGCCCCTTCCCCATCGGCCAGTAATGCGCTCATGTTCACCTGCGACCCTTCCATCCCCGGCGGGCTGCCTGCCACCGCCAGATCTTGCAGGTACTCTGGCAAATCGCTGTCATCGATCTCATCCATGCCTCCGGCAAAAAAAACCTCCGACGACATCGGCGGGGTTGGCGCAAGCGGCGGAGGGACTGCCCCGGCACCGGGCGCAGCACTGCGACTGACGGCGGGCACAGCGTGGCGCCCGCCACTGCCTGACCGATGACGCTTGGACAGCTCCAGCCTGGAGAGCACAGCGCTGTCCGAAACCATCGAGCGGCGGCGCTCGCGGTCGCCGATCTGGAGGAAGCGATTGACGCGATAGGTTTGCTTGCCCTGCGGGCCGGCATAGAAAAACGCCATGCGGTACAGGTCGCCAAATGCAGTCATGTGGCCCATGCCCTCAGTCTGGCGCTGGAGATCCAGGGTGTTGATGATGTCACTCTCACTGAGGGCGACTGCAGACACGTTCGGTTGTGGCCCGCCTTTCACCTCAAAATTAGACGCCGCCGCCACATGGGTTTTGCCCATTTTGGTCACCATCCGGCCCAGGGTTTCTGGATCTTCAACCACTCCCACAATCTTCAGGGTCGTACTGCCCCAAATCTGTTGCGCTGCCGTCTTGTCACCGGCCTCGAAGCCACCCCAATCCTGCCCCGCGAATACCACGCAAAACCCCAGACCGCGCGCCTGCGCCGGGATCACGCCAATGCCTTCGCTGGCGATATAGCAATACTCGTCGAGCATGATTGGAAACGGCACCTTGCTCGCACTGGGGCGATTCTCGATCACCTCGGCGTAGTCGCCTTCCAGCTTGGTGCCCATGGCTCGCGCAAACACTTCCTTGAGCAGGGCCAGGTTGATTTTGCCCAGCGTTTGCATCTCGGCCGGGCTTTTCTCAAGCGGCGGCAGGCAGATCATCAGCACCCGTTTGTTCATGCAGACATCGCTGAAGTCCACCTCACCCATGTTGGTAAAAAAAATGTGGCCGTAGGTGGACGCGAACGATCCCAACGAGCGGGCGAAATAACTGACGCCATAGCCATGCTGGGTCAGCATGTCGGCCTGCTGGCGCTCCTCGCCTTCGGCGTATTGGTCTTTGTAGCCCGGCAGCATCATCAGGTAGCCGGTGCGCAGCTCGCGCTTGGCCTTCTCGCTCAGCTTCGGGTGATCGAGCAGCTGCTTGAGCTTGTCCATCGGCAGGTAGTCGCGAATGACCCCCGGCCCCAACGCAATCTCGCCGGCATCGCGCAGCTCGCACAGGCATTGCAGAACAGTCGTCATCAGCGCCAGGGCGCGGTCGCTGAACACCGCACCCTGACCATCGCTGGTCTTGATCATGCTGCTCATGATCTGGAAACAGGCATCTGCCGAGCCGCTGGCGAACGGATTGCAGGTATTGCTTTTCCGATCTCGCAGGCGACCTGAGACAGTCTGGCCGCCGGTCATGTAATCCAGCACCAGCATGTCGTCCTCGACACCACAGCGCCGGGTCAGCTCGTACATCTGGAAAATGGTCTTGGGATCGCCCTTGGCATCGACGAGGATGCCGCCTGCACCGAGACTCAAGAAGTTCGCAAACAGGCTCAGGAGTCCTTCGGTCTTGCCGGCCCCGGTTTTCCCAAGGACCAGCAGATGCCCTAGAACGTCCGTCCGGGCGGCCCACACCTGAGCGTTGTCGCGCTCCAGGTCGTAGCCGATCAGGATCATGCCCTGGGCCTTCTCAAAGCCTGTATAGCCGGGTTTTGGATGTCCTAAATCCGTGCAGTTGGACCCCATTGGCATCCGAAAGGGCAGCCGAACCTCGCGCACGCTGACGTGTGTCAACACCACCAGCGGCAGCGCGATCAGCAGCAGGTGCACAAGGAAGGGCGCCAGAAACGCCACGGCAAGAGCGGTTGCGCACAGTCCAATCGAGACCATCAGCGGATCGATGAACAAGGCCGCGATCTTTTCTTCCAGCGGACGCACATCCACATTGCGCCGGCGCTCCTGCTGGCGCCGCTTCCAGTCCTGCCCGGAGGTTTCTCGGGTGCGCGACCGGGAGGTGGTCACGGCATGGACTCCAGCGCGGCTGGCACCAATCCTTGCGCGGCCGGCACCACCACATCGCCGCAGTCTTCCTGCTCGCCACTGGTCGGATCCGCGCCCAAGGACGGCACCGCCGACATGCCTGCGCGCAGATCCACGTTCGTCGGCGCCAATGGGACCGAGACTGGCGGTGCGGCCAGCAGTGGCGGCACCGCCGCCGGAACCGCTGCCGCCGCACGGGCTGCTGGAAGGCGAAGATACGACACCGCCACAGCAATGCCCGCCCACAGCACCAACGCCAGCACCACCACACCCATCATCCCCATGCCCGGCGCACGGCCCCCTTCGAGGCGTTGCAGTTCCCGCTCAAGCACGCCCGCCCAGCGCCGCGCCTGCCCTGGATCGGGCGTGGCCCACGTCAATGGCGGCTGCCCATCGATCAGCAAGGTGACCCCTGTGCCCGCAATGTGCTGGACGCGCGCGGCGCGATCACGGACCGGCACGATGATGCGTTCGGTCACGCCATCCTCGCGCGTGACCGTGGCCACCAGGCGCCCCCCGGCCAGCGCTTGCACGCGGCCCGGAAATCGTTGGCCCCACCGGGCCAGACCACTCAACATTTGACTCATGGTGCGCATGACACGTTCCTTTTTCTGATTATGCGGACTTAGCTTCCGCTTCTGCTTTCGCCTGAGCCGCTTCCGCCTTCCCTTCTGGATCCGCCTTCCCTTCTGGATCCGCCGGCCAGACCGAGTCAAACACTGGCTCGTCGGCAGCGAAGACCCGCAGATTCTCTCCCTCGATCACATCGGCATGCTTGTCGTTGGCCCAGCCGTCATTCCACACGCTGGCATGCAACGCCGTCACTGCACTGACCACTGCCGGCTCCTGCAACGGCCCGCCCGCCTCCATCTCGACTTCCATGTGCGCGCGCAGCCCCGCCGACTCGACCCAGGACACACGCCGGCCGGTGGCATTGAGGTGGTAATACAGCGTGCGATCACAGACCTTCAGCCAGCGGAAATCAGCAGTCGCCAGCGACCCATACTTCTCGCGTGCCTTTGTGAGCAGTGCGGCCAGCACGTTCGACACATGCGCATGGCGAGCCACGACGGTCTTCAGCTCAGGGTCGGCCGCCCCGTCGGCCAGAAGCGCCTGCACTTTGGATGGCACTGCTTCGGAGAATGCAAAACGCATGGTTTTAGGCTGGCTTTTGTCCCACCGCGCACCGCCACCGGCCTCGTCGAGCAACCACACGGCGTCGTCTGCGCGATCCAGAACGCGGGCGATGCACACGGCTGCCAGAATCTGCTCATGGAACGGGCGGCTGTCGAAATTGCCAGTCCACTTCGCGCCCAGCTGCGCGGCGAAGGCGCGATAGGCGATCTCCGGGAAAAACTCTCCTTCAGCCGCGTCGAAGATCTCCTCGCCCTTGCGGTTGCGGGTGGTCGTCAAGGACAACGCCTTGTGCTGGTACGCCCACTCGTGCGGATGCAAGGCGGACCGCCACGGTCCCCGTTTGGCATCCGGCACGCTGACCGATAAGCCGAGGACCACCCGCATGCGCGGCCAGATGCCGGCGTTGTAGCGCATCAGATCCTCCATGCTCATCCGGCGGCGCCACTTCCAGACCTTGTTACTGCGAAACATCCACACACAGATCGCCGACGCTGCAACCACAACGTGCCACCGGAAATAGCGTCCTGCGACATCGGCCAGCGCCCACAGATGCGTCGAGGTCGACAGCTTGATGGGAGGCGCCGCCAGGAATGCCTGCCACTTTGCCCAGTCCTCCGCGACCGTGTCCGACATGGACGAGGCGATCCAGACAAACGGGGCCACGAGAATGCTTTCGATGCGGGCGATCCACAGCATGACGGTGAACAGATACGGCCAGGCCACATAGAGAATCATGGCCGTCAACACCGCACCCATCAGGAGCAATGCCAGGGCGCTGTCGGAGCCTTGGGATCCAGAGTCCGCCATCAGCGCACCTCCGACACAACCCGCGCAGGTGCCGCCGCGGGGATCGCCATGGCGTCGAACTGGTCGAGCACGCGCCGGACATAGGCCGCGCCGCGCCAGGCTGTCGGTGAGTGATACCGCGCCACGCCTTCAGCCAGACCGTACTGCTGGATGGAATGACTGAGCAGCCATGCCCCAATCGTGAAGTTGGTGCACCAGTCGTGCAGGCGCTCTCCGTCGTGCATTGGGATGCCCATCGCCTCAATCCGTGGGATCCATTGGCTGTTGATCTGCATCGGTCCGCGATCGGTCGAGCCGTCCTTGTTGACCAGCTCGATGCGCCCTGTCAGCGCGCGGCCGGACTCCACGCGCTTGATCGCCCACAGCAACAGCACGTCCACCTCAAACGTCGCGGCGGCACGCCCGGCACAGGCGAATGCCTCCTCTGCCCCGGCGGGCTTGGCTGCTCCGGCAGATCCAACGATCAGTGCCAGCCCCATTCCCATTCCCACAACTGCGCGGCGACTCATAGTGCGATTCCTCGTGCTGTCTCAAGTCTGTTGCCATGTCGCCAGAATGCCGCGTTTCTCTGGCTTTGTTGCCGCACCTGCAAGGGTGCTGCGGAAGACCGCAATGCGGTCCAGCACCTCCGGTGGAACCGTTGAGCGCAGCCACCGCTGCAGGGAAAACTTGGTTCGCCCAAACAGACTGGCGATCGCCTCCAACGACAGATCCGGGTCGATCTCCCGCAACTCGGCAACGAAGTTTTTCACCTGCGCCACAGGATCACTGGAGAGGGAGGCTTCCACCATCACAGCAAGCAGGGCTTTTTGCTCGTCGGGGTGCACCGACGCCAGCATCTGGCGCACAAACGCCACCAGGCGTCGCGCGATCAGCCCTTGCATCTCTCCGGCATCCGCCACCAGCCACCGATGCGCCGAAACATAGGTGCGGCCCAACAGCGCTGCGAAATGATCAATCGTCAGACTCGCATCAATCAGGCGCAGCTCGTTGAGCAGAGCACGCGCATCGACCGCGGGTGTCTGGTAGCGCGCAAACACGGCCGGTGCATGTCGAGCAGCCACCGCGATCAGTCGGGTGAACACAACCAACCGCCGTGTCATATCCACCCGTCCAGCCAGCATGCGTTGCAGGCGGATCACCTCCAGCCCCAGCAGGCCGCTGGCGTCATGCGTGTCCATCGACAGATCCTCCAGCAGCTTCTGCAGGCCGACGGGAGCCATCAGACCTGGGCGGTCGACGGGAGCCATCGGACCTGGGCGGTCGACGGGACTCAGACGCGACACTGAGCCGCCCTTGCTGGCAGGAATCCACCGCGGACGGCATAGGCGAACCGGGCGGGTTTCGCCGGTCGGGACCGGGTCATCCCGATCATCATCATGTCGACTCTCAACCGCCCATCCTCATTTAGCCTGTTCAAATGATAGTACAGGCGCTCTCTGATAGTGTGGGCGCTCCTTCCACAGCGTTCGTTCTGCACTATGAGTCGATATCCCGAAGCACCAGGCACCGAAGAGATTCGGTTTGTCCTGCCATTTGCCACGATCCGGCCGAACGTCTGGATCCGCATGCATTTCAGCAAGCGCCGCAAACATCTGCTGGAAATGCAAACCGCTGTTTGGCTGGCGCTGACGCCGGCCTGGATTGCAGCTCATCGGGCTTGTCCCATCCATCAATGCGAGATTTCCATCCAGCGGTTTCAGTGTGGGTCGATGCTCGATCCCGACAGTCTCAACGGCTGCGCCAAGGCATTGCTGGATGTTCTGGTCGTGCCCACGCGCAGCAACCCGCATGGTTTGAGCGTGATTACCAACGACTCCGCTGACCTGCTTCGGCTTCTCCCGGTCGAAGGGGTCAAATGCCGGCGCGGACAGGCACGCACTGAAGTGACCATCCGGGTCATTGATCGACGGCCGGCACCGCTGAAAACACCCGAAGCGGCAACCCCAGTGAAGTCCGGCAAGCCCGCAAAGCCTCGTCCACCTGCCAACCGGGTGACCGTGCGCGCGGCACTGCAGCAAACCTCCACTGGCCGTCACCGACCGCAGCACCTTGATCAGCTGCTCCAGCTCAGGCCGTGGCTGCGCGTTGCAAAACCGGAGCAGCTGGTATGAGCGCACACCCTGACAGTGACCTGCTGCCCCAGGTCGGATCGTTAATCGAGCAATGCTCTGCCGCGAAGCCGCCCCTGGCCTGTGACGATGCCGTACTGAACCTCCTACGCACTCTGCAGGTTGTCGAAGCCGACCGCCTCCAGCTGCGCGCCGAGCTGCATGCGGCCTGCGCCCGCGTTGCAGAGTTGGAGCTGAACGCCACGCGGTGGCATCGGTGAGCGCCGCCCGCACAACCACACTGGGCGACGAAATCATCGTCGTCACGTTCGCGGACTACAAGATCCGCGAACTGCGGGCGGCCGCTGGCATGACGCCGGAGGCTGCCTGCTTGGCAGCGTACCAGCCAAAGCCGGGAGACGCGGCCGTCAAGGGGTTCGCCATTCCAGCGATGGAATGGCCAGAGGTAGAAGAGGTAGAAGAGGTAGAAGACCCGAACTTCCCGGAAGGGTTCATGTGGGCGCACGAGCGCCCGGACTTTAACCCGACGCCCGACCCTAGAGCGGACTGGTACGCCCGCCGTGGGATGGCTGGCCGCACAAGCGGCGGCAAACTCACACAGCCCGGCCGCGGGATCGGTGACGAGCTGTGCTGGCTCGTGCAGCGCACCGATGGCCGCACATATGCGGTCGAGCTGGAGGAGGCAAAGACGGCCGTAGAGGCAGTTGACTGCGTTCGCGACGGCCTTGGCTGGTACAGCAACGGCAGTTGCGAATCGGCAGATGGCTACCGCGCAGCCATTGCCGAAACGGTCTCATACGAGACCAGCCAGCACACATGCTGGCAGGACCAAAAGCCAGAACCGGGCATTGTCCAGTTCGACGATTCCTGGCCTACAGGCCCGGATGGTCACTCTCCAATCCGGGCCGCGTCAGGCGACGGCAATGCCTTTGTGGAGGAATCAGTGAGCGACCGCACAACCACCCTGGACGCCGAAATCATCGTCGTCCAGTTTCTGGATTGCGAAACCCGCATCCTGCAGGCCGAAGGCGGGCTGGACCCGCTGGAGGCAGTCCAGCGCGCCTACCGCCCGGAGTACGACGATGCTCCGGTCGATTATTTCTCCATCCCGAGCATGGGATGGACCCACAGCCCGCCGCGATTCACTCCTGATCCTGTGGATGAGTCAGTCCCGGCAAACGAAGCTCCAGTCAGGGATCTAGAGCGTGAGCGGGCTGGATGGTCCGCCCGCCGCGGCCTGGCTGCCCGTGAGCGTAGCGGCAAACTCACCCAGCCCGGTCGCTGGATCGGTGACGAGCCAGCGCTGTGCTGGCTCGTCCTGGAGGAGACCGGCCGCATGTATGCGGTCGAATTGTCCGATGCGGCAACGGCCGCAGACGCGATCGACAGCGCCCGCGAGGGGCTGGGCTGGTCCAGCAAAGACAGCGGCGAGTCGCCAGACGGCTACCGGGGGGCGATGTACGCCACGGAGGCGCATGAGACGAGCCGTCATGCGCGGTGGCAGGACTCCCGGCCAGAACCAGGCATTGTCCAGTTCGACGATTCGTGGCCTACAGGCCCGGATGGTCACTGTCCGATCCTGGCCGCCGGCTCTCAAGGCAGCGACTGGCTGCCGACCGCTAGACCGCAGCCCGGCCGGACTCCCGGCCGCGCTGCTGCAATGGAACTGGCCCTCTCCATGCAGTCCGCTGAAGAGCGCGGGCAGGTCGTTCACTCGATCCCGCTCTTCCCGAAGCTCATGCGGAGCGAGGTCGGCAAGCCGGTCTGTGGCTTGCGGATCAACGCCGACACCGGCGCCTGGGAAGTGGCCTGTGTCGTTCGGACCGGCCGGCCTCCAGTGGTCGAGTTCGGCGCCGAGCCAATCGGAGCGGATGCCACGCACTGCTTCATCGGCACCTCCGAGCCGATTGAGCGGTGGATGATCGAGGATCCGAACGCTTTTTCGGCCGCCCCCGCTCACGTCCAGACGCGGCCGATTGCCAGCGCAGCTCCCGCTGGGCCGGCGCCAGCCAGTGCAATGGCTGCGGCGTTTTCTGCACTGCGGGCACAGCAATCGGAGGGTCCTGCAATGTGACTATTTGTCATGACTATTTGGTGTGACTAGTCATGTGCTATGATGACTCATCGACCATCGCAGTGATAGGCCGCTCTCCCATGATTCCCGTCAATGATCGCGCAATCTCAGAGGGTCTCGGCGATTACGCAGAAATCCTCGCGATTCGCGCGCATCGGCGCGCGAATCCAATCAGCCCGGCGCTGGCGGCCAAGCGCTGGGCGAGAGCCAAGGCGCTTCGCCTTGGGCTGGCCTACTGGCCGGCCCTGGCCTACGGGCCACGCATCGACCCCAGCGCCTACGTCGCCGCCGAGCAGGTGCTCTCTGCTCGGCACGGTACGTGGAATCCAGCCGCCGGATGCCACGGCGGCTGGGATGCGCAGGGCCATCACGGCCTGAGCGCCGAGCGGGTCTCGGAAATGTGGTTCGCCGCGGGGTGCGCCGACACCCCGAAATTCAGAGCGCAGGTGCGCTCCGGCATCTTGGCGCGCAAGGGCGACAGCCTGCCTTGGTTTCTGGCCTATGCCAGAGGCAGCAGCTGGTGCACGGCTCATGCATGCCACATCGATGCGCTGGGCGCCCTGAGCCGAAAAGCCGTGGCTGCGCTGGGGCGGCTGTCGCCAGAGCTGCGTCACGCGGCGATGTCGGGCGTGCAGTTGCCCGACTACGTTGCGGGCCGGTACGTCGCGCTGCGGATTCGCGACCTGAACTGGCTCTCAGTGAGCCAGTTGCAGGCAAAGCTCGCGACAGCGAGCGCCGACGGCGCACTGCGCATCCGCGCTGCGCTGGCTGGACCGCGGCGCGCAGCGCAGCTGCTCGGACAGCACGCCACATCGGCACTGCTGTCGCCGGCCTACCCTGACGTTCCGCTGTCGCTGGCTGGCCGTCTCGCGCTGGGCGAGACTCCGGTCCAGCTCGCAGCTGGTGCGCTGACGCGGGCCGAGGCACATGCCTGGCTCAAAGACGGCGCACCCGAGCTGTCGCCGTGGATCCTGCGGCGGTCGGGCATTGATTTGCGGACCCGTTCGGTGCGAATCGCGCAGTGGCTGGTCGCAGTGCACCTGCGCCAGCAGAGCGCAGCGCTCTACACGGAGCGGACGACGCAGATTCCCGGCGGCGGGCTGCGGAACTGGCGCGCGGTGGACGTGCTTGACGAGCTGCAAGATGCAGACATCATCGCAATGTCTGACGGGGTTGGCCGCGTGCTGGAGCGGTCGGCACAGCGTTTGGGCGCGGCATGGCTCACAGACGCGATGAGCGACCATCGGCAGCTGGCGGATCGCCCGTGCTGGGCCGGACGCCTGCCGAAGTGCGCGGTGCTGCTGCTGACGCCCGCGCAGCTGGCGGACGAAGGCGAGGCGCTGAATCACTGCGTTGGCGGCTATGCCGAGTCGGTGCGCCGTGGTCAGTGTCATATCGTCAGCATTCGCGGGAAAAAATCTCGTTCGACCGTCGAGCTTTCGTCTGACGGCCGCCAAGTCAGGCAACACCACGCCGCACGGAATGGATCAGCGCCGCGGCGGCATTGGCAGATGGTCGATGCGTTTATTCAGCGCATCGCGCGGTAACTAGTGTCTGACCGAAAACCAATAATAACCAAGCAAAACAATGTGTTATGATGAATTCCGGGATCCAAGATTTTTGCAGACGGTGCCGCGCTTCTGGTTTTGAGCTGTTCTGGGGGCCCAGATCGCCGCCTGAGGGTTAAAAATCGGGGGTGGGCGGCCAGGCAAAATAAATCTTCATTAGGCGAAATTCAAATGCGCAGCGTCATGAACCCGCAGCAGTGTTTTGGCCAGACTGATATCTCATCCATTGTCCTGGATCCAAAATCGCGCGACGATATCCCCCAACTCCTGCGTGGCCTGCAGCACATTTATGTGGATGTGGCGTTGCGCGAGCGTGTGTTTGCCATTCTTGCGGAGTTGTTACCTGATCGCGTAGGCGCTGAGGGCAAGGCCAATCCTGGCAACGGACGTCCAGGCATGGAACAATGGAAAATCCTGGTGCTTGGGGTATTACGGCTCGGATTGAACGCGGACTATGACCGCATCCATGAACTGGTCAACCAACATTCCACCATCCGTCAGATGCTGGGCCATAGCGAATGGAAGGATAAGCACACTTACACACTGCAGACGCTCAAGGATAATTTGCGACTGTTTACGCCGGAAATCCTTGATCGAATTAATCAGGAAGTGGTTGCGGAAGGTCACAAGACTCTAAAAAAAAGCCCGGACGAAGCCCTCAGCGTCCGCTGTGATTCCTTCGTTGTTGAGACCAATATCCATTATCCGACCGACATCAACCTACTGTTCGATGCGATCCGCAAGACGCTGGAGACCAGCGCCAAATTGTGTGGGCATAATGGATTAACAGAATGGCGCCAGAGTGCTCATCACATTCGCTTGTTCAAGAGATCGTATCGCCGTGTCCAGCAACTCAAGCATTCCACCGCCCAGTGCGAAAAGAAGCGGAAGGCGAAGCAAGCCGATCTGCTGCTGGCGCATAAAGCCTATCTGGAACTTGCGGAAAGTTACCTGGCTCGGGTTGGAAAAACGCGCGACCGATTGATCCTGCTGCCCTCGTCGGCCCTGCTGGGAGTGCTCGACGGTTATGTCGTCCATGCCGTTCGGCAGATTGATCAAATCCACCGCCGAGTCATCAAGGGCGAGACGATTCCCGCAGCGGAGAAGGTTTTTTCAATCTTCGAACCGCATACAGAATGGATCAGCAAAGGCAAGGCCGGCGTGCCGGTGGAATTCGGGCTGCGTGTCTGTATCGTCGAAGATCAACATGGCTTCATTCTGCAACATCAGGTGATGGAGCGAATGACTGACGACCAGGTTGCTGTGCCGATCACCCAACAAACCAAGAAATTGTATCCCACGCTGTCTGCCATCAGCTTTGACAAAGGCTTTCACAGTCCTCCGAATCAAGCCGAACTCAAGGAACAAGTCAGCTTGGTGGTCCTACCCAAGAAAGGCAAACTTTCCGCAGCGGATAAATTGAGAGAGCACGATCCTGAGTTCCTGCGTCTGCGCCGGAAGCATTCGGCAGTAGAGTCCGCAATCAATGCGCTGGAGGTCCACGGACTCGACCAATGCCCCGATCATGGAATCGCCGGATTCAAGCGGTATGTCGCCTTGGCTGTAGTGGCGCGGAACATCCAGCGACTCGGGGCTGTGTTACGGGATCAATCTGTGAAATGCCAGCGTGACGAATATCGCAAAGCAGCTTGAATTAAAGCGTGGCGCCGGAAAATATTGCGGGGACGCGGGTAACTGCGTCACAAATTCAGTGCAGATAATAATCATTATCATCTGGATGGCAAAAATAAATTTTGCGCTTCGCACAACTCGAAAAATCTCAGGTCACACGCTAAGTCATTCTAAAGCGCCATGGGAATACTGGGTTTTCTTTCGGGCACTAACTACGAGCCGACCGAGTCGCAGTCGCATCAATCCTTCTTGGAGAATGAACGTGAAATTATTCAAACGATTCGCGCTGAGGGCAAGCCCATGACCCGTCCCCGCAAACCCAACGCCGAAGCCGCTGCTCGGCAACGCGCGATGGGCACGGCCATCGGCGTGGTCATTAAATCCCCCACCGCCGCCCGCGCCCTGGCCGACTTGACTGCGTTGCACGGCAGCCAGGTCGGCGCGATCACGTCGGCTCTGATCGCGGCAAGTCCTGACGTGGCCGGAGAGGTGCTCGACCGCGTGTTGCTGTGCGGCGAGACCGTAGTGGCGTGGCACCGCCTTGCGGCGGAAGCAGCCCGGCGCCTGCCGCCGGGCACCGATCCCACCAGCATCCCGGACGCGCGGGCGCGTGAGCAGGCAGATGGATCTCTGCTCATTTGGGCAGATCTTCCGGGCGAGCGGGTGCAGGTCGTGGTGCCACGCGGGCAGTGGGCGTGGCAGGGGCCGCGGAACTCGTAACCAGCCACACCGGCAGCACTCACGCTGCCGGCTCACAGTCGCCGGACCTCCATCCACAAAGTCAATGGACCGCCTCAAGATCTTCGTGCGATTCCAGCAGCATTATCGAGCTTCTGAAAAAAGCCGACCTGGACAGCGAGATAGACGACCACTGATGGTGAAAAGGGCCGGCGCTCTCGCAACATCTTCCACCATCGCAACCCGGAGAAGATCATGACAAGGAATCGCCTGCGACGATCCGCGCCCAAGACCTACGGCCCGGCGACCAAGGCCATTTCTGTTTTCTTCATCCTGGCCTTCATGCTTTCCTACTGCGGCATCGTGCGGCGGGATCGCCCGGTGACGGCGCCACCAACGCCAGTCCAGAATTACGGCCCGGCTCCGGAGATTCGCGTCGCCCAACGCAAGGCGCAGAACGAAGCGCTGCAACGCCGGGCCAAGGAGCAGGCGACACGACAGGCTGAAGCAGTGCGACGATCCAATACGACCCCGCAGCCAGCGTCTGCCAGTTGTCCTTGCTCTGGAAGCGCCAACTGCTATGGCCCACGCGGAGGCCGTTTCTGCATCACGTCCGGGGGCAGTAAGCGATACCGATAGCGCATCCTTTCCCGTGAGAGATTCCGCCCTCTCTGCCACGCGGGCAGTGGGCGTGGCAGGTGAAGCCGGATCTGGGCACCATTTAGCAAGCGCGGGACCATGATCAAAACGAGGCTGTGCTCGGTGGACAGACCGCTGGATGGTGGACAGCTCGGCCGGCTTCGCCTTGGACGGCTGGTGGACAACGGAGGAGCTGTTGCCCACCACCCGCCCACCGACCTGACCACCAT
>Ga0163154_10002560_pt1 | contig 26408 bp, 22 predicted proteins | sample OliLakLV19MP9P1_FD_148649 | JGI IMG/M metagenome (GOLD analysis project Ga0163154, IMG submission 148649) | Freshwater microbial mat bacterial communities from Lake Vanda, McMurdo Dry Valleys, Antarctica - Oligotrophic Lake LV.19.MP9.P1 | ecosystem: Environmental > Aquatic > Freshwater > Lake >... | reverse complement strand
GCCCCCTCTCCACTGCGTGGAGAGGGGGAAGACGATGGGGAAACTCCCCCTCTCCATGCAATGGAGAGGGGGTTGGGGGGTGAGGTGAATCCAATCCGTGATTCACTGAGTCTTGCAGCGAGTCGAGTTTTTGATATTCGTAACGTTTGGATACGCGATCATACTGCTCGGTCGAGGGCGACAGCACTTCGATAATCAGGGTTGGATTGAGCAGCGTATCGCCTTTGTCGTCGAGCATTTTACGCTCGCCGCAAACGGCAACCCCATCGGGATAGGAGTGGGTCGTTCCGAATTTGACGCGCAGATCCGCTTGGAAAACTTCACAGGGACGTTTGCGTAATTGGGCATGGAGACTGGCAAAAGTATTGCCCGATAGCAAATTGTGTTCTCTCGATGCGCCCGCCATCGCAATGACGACGCCATCGACAAACTCGTGCTTGACGTTGCTGGCGCGCTCAAAATAAAGATATTCCGCTTCCGTCCACTTCGGGCGATAATCGCGCAAGGCGCTCATGTCGGTTCATCCTCGTCTAGCGGGTCGAACGTGACCTTTTCGTAGATATCCGCCACATTCAGCGTACAACCGATGGATGGAATATCGATCACCGCGTCCGCGTCCGTGATGTCCATGACCTTCCATGTCTTATCGATTTCGCGGTGATAGTGTTCGATGTGCATTCGGTCTTGAGCGATCAAGAGATAGGCTTGCAGCGAGTCGAGCGCGCGATATTGCCATGATTTTTCGCCGCGATCCTGCGCTTCAGTCGAAGGAGACAAGACCTCGATGATTATCGTTGGATTGAGCAAGGTATCGCCGCGATCATCGACGATATCGGGTTTGCCACAAACAACCACGATATCCGGGTACACATAGTCTTTGCCCATGCGCACACGCATATCGTTTGAATAAACCTCACACGGACGTTTTTCGAGTTGAATTTCTAAGCGCGCACCTGCTCGCACCACAATTAAATTGTGATTTCGACTTGCCCCCGCCATTGCAATCACATCCCCACCGATGAACTCATGGCGAAGCTCGCTCGTCGCCTCGAAGTCGAGATAGGCGTCCTCCGCCCACTTCGGGCGCGGTTCGCGTAACGCGCTCATGCTCACGCTCCCTACTTCAACAGCACCATGTTGTTGCGATGGATGATCGCATCCCCATAACTATAGCCCAACACCGCCGTGATGCGCCCCGACTGCACACGGCACAGCTTGCGCGCATCGTCGCTGTCATAACTGGTCAAACCGTGCGCGATTTCGCTTCCGTCCGGTGCGACCACGCTGATCGTCATGCCGCGCTCGAATTTGCCCTCCACACGCAAAACGCCAATCGGCAGCAAACTGGCGCCCTCCGCCGAGATCGCCCGCCCCGCCCCCGCATCGACATGCAGCGTCCCGCGCGTCCGTTCGACCAGCAGCCAGCGTTTGCGGCTCTCGATCTGGGCGGCGTCCGCCTCGAAGCGCGTCCCGACCGCTTCGCCGCCGACGATGCGCGCCAGCACATCCGGCGCGCTGCCCGCTGCGATGACGGTCACGACACCGCCGCGCCCCGCCAACTGCGCCGCTTGCAGCTTCGTCACCATGCCGCCCGTCCCCAAGCCCGTGACCGATCCGCCCGCCCGCGCGAACGTCTCCGCGTCGATCTTCTCGACGCGCGCGATCAACTGTGCATCGGCATCGCGGCGCGGATCGGACGTGAACAAGCCCGGTTGATCGGTCAGCAAGATCAGCATGTCCGCTTCGATCAACGTGGCGACGAGCGCGGACAAATTGTCGTTGTCTCCGACGCGAATTTCTTCAGTGGCAATCGTATCATTCTCATTGATCACGGGGACGATACGATGCTCGATCAGCGTGGTCAGCGTGTCGCGCGCGTTGAGGAAGCGCGCGCGTTCGCTGATATCTTCGCGCGTGAGCAGGACTTGGGCGATCACCACATCAAAGATGCCGAACAAGTCGTTGTAGACACCCATCAGTCGGCTTTGCCCGACGGCGCTCAACATCTGCTTGGCGGGGAGGGTGGCGCTCAAATCGGGGAAATTCAAGTGTTCCCGCCCCGCCGCGACTGCGCCGGATGTGACCAAGACCAGTTCATGCCCCTCGCCGTGCAGCCGCGCGATCTGCTGCACGATGTTGAGCATTCGCGCGCGATTCAGTCCGGGCTTGCCACCCGTGAGGACGCTGGTGCCGACTTTGACGACGATGCGCTGCATGAGCGATTACCGCGCTCCGATCAACAGCGGCTCAGGAATCGAATCGCTGTGTTTGAGGGCGATCCCGATCCACGACTCCATCGCCGCGCGCACATCGGGGCGAATGGCGTCCCATGGCGGCGCGAAGGTCATACAGCCGGACAATTCCACCACTGCAACGCCGTACCCGCCGCCATCCGCGTCCAGTGTGATGTTCAATTGGTATGGAAGCCAAAGATAATCGTCAATCGTCGCCATCGGCAGCCCCTTTACAACGTCGCCGCTAAATCCTGCACCTGAATCTCTTTGTTCTCGAACGCCGATTGATAGCAGGCATCGATAATTTGCGCGCGCCGCAACCCTTCACGCCCCTTGTGCGCGTCCCAGTCGCCGGAACGAATGATCTCGCAAAAGTTTTTGATCACGACTTCATGCCCTAGGGTCTTGGGCAAGCGCGGCGCGATCACGGCGGGCTGTCCCGCAACGTCGGTGTAGATGCGCAGCGTGTCGTCCCACTCGTAATTTTTGACGTTGATTTCCGCGCCGCCGTCCGTGCCATGCAGATGCACGCCGAAATCGTCGCTGTGACTGCCGTAATGCGCCCAACTCGCTTCCAACAGCAGCGTCACGCCGCCCTCCAACCGGATGAACGCCGTCGCCAAGTCCTCGACTTCGTACTTACCTTCCGACGGATCCCAAACATTGGTCGCCCAAGCGCCGCGTCCACGCGGTCCCAACTCGGAGTAGACATTGGCGCTGACGGAGAGGACATTCGGCTCACCGAGCTGGAACATAGCGATATCCAGCACATGCACACCCAAATCGATCAGGGGGCCCCCGCCCGCCAGGTCTTTGTTGGTGAACCAGCCGCCCATACCGGGAATCCCACTGCGACGCATCCAATACGCCTTGGCGTAATACACGCGCCCCAACTTGCCCTCATCGACATATTTCTTGAGCGTCTGCGAGTCGCCGCGTTCGCGCCAGTTGAAGATCGTCTTGAGGACACGCCCATGCTGAATCGCTGCGCGCACCATCGCTTCGGCTTCGGCGGACGTGCGTGCCAGCGGTTTCTCGCACAGCACATGCTTGCCATGTTCGAGCGCATCGATGGCGGCGGGCGCGTGGAACTTGTTGGGCGTGGCGATGCTGATGGCGTCCACTTCTTCATGGCGCGTCAGATCGTGAAAATCGGTGAAAATGTAGGGGATGTTGTACTGCGCTTGCAACTGTGCGAGCCGTTCGGGACGTTCGTCCGCCAACGCGACGACGCGCACACCGGGAACGTTCAAGAACGCTTTCATGTGTCCTTCGCCCATATTGCCGCTGCCGACAATGCCAATGCGAAGGGGTTGGAGAGAGAGGGTCATGAGTCAAAACCTCTGGTTGGGCTGGTCAATAATGATGATAAGCATTATAGCAGGGGGAATGAGACGCGCTCTATCCCCGCGAAGTCTTTATGAATGCAGCAGCGCCCTATCTTTCGAGATAGGGCGTTTTTATTTGCCAATATGTTGTTCAGACTCCTGCCAGCGAGTATAGTAAAGTGATGCTTTCGAGTAAAATTCAACTTATGAATCGCACAGCTTCCCTTCAACATACCCTCAACCCCGCCAAGTGGCGTCCGCAGCGCCAAGCGTTGGCGCTGATCACCCTTGCGCTGTTCGTCGGCATCATCATGGGCGCGCTGTATTTGTCGCAAGCGGCGACAGCAGCGACGCTCGGACGAGAACTCGAACGCCTCGTCGCGAATCGCACGACGCTCGAACAGCAGAATGAGCAGATTCGCTCCGAGATCGCCGCGCTGCGCAGCATGCCGTATTTGCAGGCGCGCGCCGCCGAACTCGGCTTTGAACCCGTCATTGCCGATAACATCGAATACATCGTGATTCCCGGCTATCAACCGAGCGACACCACCATCGAACGCAGCGTCGATGTGGCGTCCGCCGAACCGTTCGTGATTGCGCCGGAACCGATCTACGACGAATCGTTCAGCGGCTGGCTGCAAGGGCAATTCGACACGCTGGCGCGCCAGTTTCAACAGTTCGCACAGGGAGAATGACCATGAGCGCGCGGACACAACCCAATCCACAGTTGGAGACGCTCAAGTTTCGCTTGCAGTTCGTGATCGCCGGGCTGGTGCTGGTCAGCGGCGTGCTGCTGGTGCGGTTGGCATCGTTCCAATTCCAGCTCCCGCTCGAAACCGTGCGCTATCTCGAAACATTGCGCGACAGCGGCTATCGACGCACGCTCTCGCTGGCGGCGGCGCGCGGCAACATCTATGACCGCCACGGCGAGGCGCTGGCGGTCAACACGCTCGAATATCAGATCGGCATCAGCCCGATCTTGATCTCCGACGGACAGCGCGCCGCGACGCAACTGGCGGCGGCATTGGAATTGAACGAGCTTGACGTTTACGAGGCGATCACCAGCGACCGTTCATGGCTGCCACTGGCATCGCAGGTCAGCGCAGAGATGGCGGGGCGCGTCGTGGATTTGGAACTCGGCTCGGCGGTGACGATGCAGCCGATCCCGCGCCGCAGCTATCCACAAGGCACGCTCGGATCGCAAATTCTCGGCTTCGTCAGCGGCGATCTGATCGGCTACTATGGCGTCGAGGGCTACTATCAGGGGCAGCTTGCCGGATCGCAGCGCAGCCGCGAGATCAGCAACATTCCGTTTGAACTGCTGCTGCAAGATTGGGAGACTGAAACCGGGCGCGATCTTGTGCTGACCATCGACCGCGACGTGCAGTACATCGCGGAGGACGAACTGGCGCGCGCCATCGAATCAACCGGATCGACCACCGGTACGATTTTGATCATCAACCCGCGCAACGGCGAAATCTTGGCGGTCGCCAATTATCCGACCTTCAACCCAAACAACTACTTCGAGATCGCAGACGCGCGCCTCCTCAGTAACCCATCAATCAGCGAACAATACGAACCGGGTTCCGTCATGAAGGTGATCACCGTCGCGGCGGCGCTGGAGACGGGCGCGATCACGTCCGATTTCACTTACAATGATCAGGGCGCGCTGGAAGTCGGCGGCATCACCGTGCGCAACTGGGATCGCAATGCCTACGGCGTGGTCGATGTGACGCGCATGTTGGTCGATTCGCTTAACGTTGGCGCGGCAACCGTCGGCTTGCGCATGGGACCCACCGACTTCTACACGATGATAGATCGCTTCGGCTTCGGGCGCTTGACGGGCGTCGATTTGCAAGGCGAGCAATCGGGGACGGTGCATGTGCCGGGTGATGAGGATTGGAGCGAGGCGATGTACGCCACATCGTCGTTCGGGCAGGGAATCGCCGTGACGCCGATGCAAATGTTGGCGGCGGTGTCTGCGATTGCCAACGACGGCTTGATCATGCAGCCGCACATCGTCCGGCGCGTGATCGACGGCGACAACGTGATCGAATCCGTCCCAACGGCGCTGCGCCGCCCGATTTCGGCGGAGACAGCGGCTGCCGTCACAGAAATGATGGTGGCGGTTGTGCGCGATGGTTATGAGGGCGCGGCGGCGCTTTCCGGTTACTCAATTGCGGGGAAAAGCGGGACAGCGCAAATCCCAACCCCGACGGGCTACGATCCGCAAGGATCGATTGCCTCCTTCGTGGGCTTCTTGCCCGCCGACGATCCGCAAATTGCTATCCTGATCAAATTGGATCGTCCGCGCGATTATTGGGGCGGCGTCGTGGCGACGCCCATATTCCGGCGCTTGATCGAACGACTGGTCGTCACGCTCGAAATCCCGCCGGACGCAGTGCGCATTCAATTGGCGGCGCAGGGCGGCTCGGTGGCGGACATTCAACGGTAGCGGGCGCTTTACGGGCAAGCGGGGCGTACCAGCCGCGCACCCCATACCTGTCAAGTTAAGCAATTTAGGAAAGTTGAGGTGATAATTTCATAGCCACCAAGCATATGAAAGTGTCCCCTCAACCATGACAACGATAACGCACATGACCAAAACTTGGCAAACCGTGCTGGGGAGCGACGCAAACAGCATCGCGCGTAGCGTTGGCTTCATTCAACGCGAAAAAAAGATGACGGGGAGTGGTTATGCCTTGACCTTGATGAGTGACTGGCTGAGTGACAAGTCCAGTAGTTTGGCAACCCTGACCCATGCGTATGTCAACAGCCAACGCCAACCGCTGAGTCGTCAGGGACTCAACAGCCGTTTCACCGCCCGTGCCGCGCATTTCATGGAGTGCTTGCTGGCGCAGGCGGTCAAAAAAGTACTTTGGCGCGGGGTACAAAGTCAAACCAATGCTTGGTTCAAGTCATTTACAGCGGTGTGGGTGTGCGACAGCACCGTCATTCGGCTCCCCGATGCGCTGGCGGCGCTCAGCGGCAAGGTTGAGGCAAAACTTCCCGACTGGTTGGCGCGCTATGTCAACTGGTCAGGCACGACGGGCAATCAAGCACCGCTGGTCTTTCACCAAGCAGCGGGATTGTGGCTGTTGGCGACCCCCGTCGGGTGCAGATTGTACGGGGAGTCGCCGTCGGGCGTTCGCATGTATCCGAACCTCTACATGATGCTGGTCGCTGGAACGACCTTCTACCGCAAATCGACCGCCTATAACTCTGGCAAGCGGGTGCAGAGGGTGTTGCCTTGCGCGATCTGTACCGTAATCTGAACTTCTCAGCGAAACAGGCGTGGCAGCTTGCCACTGACCTGATGGGTGCCGGGTTGATCGAGGAACGCCGTATGGGTGAGCGGAATGGTTCATCGCAGCGGAGTTCGTCAACTGATTTACCGACAGGGCAAGCGCATCAAAATTGGTTCTTGGCTCAGGATGGGTCACATGCTGTTGTAGGGACGCGATTTTTCGCGTCCGCAACCTCGGACGGCAAGAATGCCATCCCTACGAACCTGACATGACCTTTTGTTGACCGATCAGAAATTTGAAGCGATTACCCTGCTAGGGCAGCAGGGCTATCGCATCAAAATTGAGTGAGTAGTTCGCCAATGTCACATTAAAAATCTGTTCTAATTTTTGAACAGACCAACGCGCAAAAACGCGATTCTCTGTGTAGGCACGACCAATGTAGCGTCCGTTTGTAGGCATAAATTCGCTGACACGCCGTTGCGCGTCCCTATATTTGCCCGTTTTCTAGGAAGATTTTCGACATTTTTAGAACGTGCGTCTAATGTGACATTGGCGAAGATGCTGTTGGCGAATCAAAACAGGAGATGTTCCGTAGGGGCGCAATGCCTTGCGCCTCCACAAAAAAGACACGCCGACCCTAGATAAAATCAATTCGCCAACAGCATCGGCGAAATAGTTACATCAAAGAATTAACGCGAACTATTCTGAGTGAATCCATAGAAAACGTCGCCAGCGTTATACTGGCGGCGTTTTTTTCTGATGAGCGCAATAGTCGTTCATTGTAGGAATTTTCGCAAGGCATAAAACATGCCTATGGGACGCGAAGTGTCCCCGACGCCCAACGGCGGATTCGCCTGATAGCCGCCGAATCGCCGCCGCGCGGGGCGACTGTCCGCATAAGCCAAATCAGTTTATGAGCGCTTGATGAGAACGCGCACCGCTTGTCATTTTGGGATCGCCCCAAACGACGTTGTTGTAGAACGACGAAAGCATTCGTCGACACAACCGCTTGAGGAGATTCACATGAATGTCAAACGCTTATTGGTGGTGATCGGGTTGGTATTGGTGGGCGTGGGGTTGTCGGCTCAAAACGCGGCGTTTGCCCAAGACACAAGGGTCGATAGTAGCAAAGCGCAGATCATCGCGCTGGTCGAGACGGTGTACAACGACGGGCAAATCGACGCGCTGGCGGATTTTTACGCAGCGGACTACATCGAAAATCAATCGTCGTTGCTCATCATGGGTGGCACCACCGAGGCACTTGCCGCCACAATCGGCATGATCAAAGCCGGCTTCAGTGATGCGTGGTGGAGCGTCGTTCAGATCGGCGCACAAGACGATTTGGTCGCTGCCCGCATCGTCCTCACGGGGACGCATGATGGTGCTTTCTTGGATGTTCCGGCGTCGGGCGTGACGGTAGTGGAGAACAGTATTCACTTTTATCGTTTTGCTGAAGGCGTGATCAGCGAGCATTGGGCGGTCGAAGATACCTTCAATCTGCTGAACCAGATGGGCGCGATGGGTGCCCCCCAAGGTCGCGAATTCACCGAGACGGCGCTAACGACTGCGCCCGCCTCTGAAAACGTGACTGATATCGCTGCGTTGCGTGTGGTGGAGGGGCTGTTCGACAATGCCCTCAATCTGCAAGATTCGAGTGTTATCCCGGAGTACGTCGCCGCTGATGCCCTATGGTACACCAACCAAACCCCTGCGCCAGGCGTCGAGGGCTTCGCCCAATTTTATGACAATATTTTCGGTTCCTTCCCTGATGTGAACCGGGAAGTTCTACTAACTGTCACCGATGGCTCGCTCGTGTTCGTCCTCAGTGACACTCCGCGACCGCTAAAGCGGTGCGGCTTCTTGGAAGCCACCTCCGCTCAAAGTGCTGACGGTCGCGATTCTCGAACCCGCCTGAAGATCGTCTTCAGACCGAGCTATTTCCCGGGTGACCGCCGGAACTACGCATGACCTGTTTTGGGATCACCCGCACAGGATACGATACTTGCACCCTTTGGGGCGGTGCCATTTTCCCAACCTCGCCATAGACGAACCGTGACAAAATGTTCGTTGCCCCCACCACATCCCGATGAACAATCGCGCCGCAATCTTTATTTGCGCATCGATAGATGCGTCCCTGCGGTTTGTGTCGATTGCCACACGATGGGCAGGTTTGCGAACTGTACCGTTCGTCGATTTTATCATTGACCGTGATGCCGTGTCGCTCGGCTTTGTCGTTTAGGTAACGACGCAGTTTCCCGTGCGACCAACTGCTGATTTTCTGCTGGCTGAGGGCGCACATCCCCGATTACCAATGTGCCGATCTGATGATCGACTGCCCACTGCACGACGGCAGGGCTGATCTTGTGTTCACTGTCGCGGCGGCGCAACGCCTGTTTCGCAAGAAACCGATTCTTCCGTTTTTGGAGACGCCACCACTGGCGCGACTTTTTCATCAGCGCGGCTTGTGCCGTTTGAAACTTTGCCAATTGTTTGAAGCCATGTTGTCGGTCACTGCGCAACTTGCGGCAAGACACGATCACGGCTTCCTGTCCATCCGTCATGGTCGCGGGATGAATTTCACCCAGATCAATGGCGGCGATCCCTTGTGCCGTCGTCGCTGCAACCGTCCGTCCTCGATCGCCAGATGCCACGCATAGCCGCGCCGCGCGCGGTTGTACACCAAGTCCACCGTCCGAAACGAGGTATCGGGCAAGGTGTGCAAAGCTTCGGGCAAACGAATGCGGACTCCCGCGCGTCGTCGTGCCAACGCCAACAAGAGGTCGTCCCCTAATTTTGATGATGCCCATCATCAATATATCAATCCAGACTCGGTTTAGCAAGCGTTAAACCTAAAGTGATCGGGGCGTTAATCCATCGCAAAACTCAGCAAATAGGCGATCAACGCATCGATATCTTCGGGCGCGACCTCATAAATTAGTTGATGGGTGCCCGTCATGGCGAACAATTGGTTCAAAGTAGTGGCGGAACCATCATGCAGATAGGGTGCGCTCAGCCATAACCACCGCAATGTGGGGGTGTCAAACATCATCCCCCCCTTTTCGGTTGCGCCGGTTCCCGTGCTGACATCGTATTGTTGCAAATCGGTGCCCGCTGGTCCGACATGGCACGACGCGCACGCTTGCTCGGCAAACACCGCTTCGCCTCGCGCCCGCAAAGGGTGATCAGTGGCGACGGGCGGCGGCGCTTGGATGCTGGTGATATAGGCGGTCAGCAAATCCAGATCGAGCGATAGCCCGACATGGGGCGATCCTTGCGCGGGTTGCAACAACCCGTTTTCTACCAAACCCGTGCCCCCCTGCAACGCCCGAATCTTTAGCTCGACATCGGACAGTTCATCCCACGTCGCTGACCAATTGTAAGGCACCGTCTCCGGTAATTTATACAACAGCGGGGTATTGCGCGGACCTTCGGGGAAATTGAGCCACACTCGCCCGTCCGACATCCCGTCAAAGTGGCATGTGGCACAGCTCAGCGAATCGTTCGTACTCAGGCGGCTGTCCGAGGCATTGTTGAACAATTGCGCACCGATCAAGAGATCGAGCGACAGGCGTAGGTCGATCAGAGGCAGTACCGAAATCACCGCTAAAGCGTTGGTGTCAATCGTCGTCAGCGTGCCTTCGAGGGCATTGTGGACATACAATTTACTGTTGTCGTTGTTGAGCAGCACGCTGCGCGGATTGGCACCCACCGCAATATGCGCCCGTGCCTCCCCCGTATTGACATCGATCACCGAAATACTGTCACTGCCCGCGTTGGCGATGTATAACCGTTGGGCGAAGCGATCCAACGCACTGGCGAACGGCATATTGACGGCTTGATCGGCGGTGTCGAGCGTGATCCGCCCCGACCGGATCAAGCTCAAATCACGCAAATTCAGGACATTGACCACCGGAAACACCACAGTGTCATAGGTAAGCGCCGGATTTTGGGTATTCAGGCGGGTTTGCGTCAGATAAGCGATGCCGCGCGTGATATCGATCTCGAACGATTGCGTCAGTCCGGTATCGCTGCCTGTCGGCACTGTCGCATACACCCTGCCGGTGGGCAGATAGATCATGCTGACGTTGCCGCTCCAAAAGTGGGTGACGTACAGAAAATCCCCCCATACCGCCAGCCCTGCGGGCGCGTCCGGGACCGCGATCAGCGATAGCACCGCCCTATTGACGAGATCGACCACCGCGATTTGATCGCTCCCCAACAAGGACACGACCGCCGTCGTGTCATTCAATGTCAATACACCATAGGGCCAAATGCCGCCCAGTGGGATCGTCGCCACGACCGCTGGTTCGTCGATGGTGACGACTGAGAGCGTGCCGTCGATGCGATTGGTGACGATTGCCCATATGCCATTGGGGGTGATCGCCACGCCGCGCGGGTCGCGCCCGACCGTCACTTCGGCGATGATCCGGTCAAAAGTCGGGATCGCGATGGTGACGGAGTCGTTGATCATGTTGGCAGTGGCGACCGTTCGTCCATCGGGATGCAGGGCGATACTGCTGCTGCCACTGGCGCGAAAGGCACGGGCATCGGGCAAAGCATACAACGGTAGCGGCGTGGGCGTGTTGTTAAACTGCGCCGTCACTGTCGGTTGGGGGGCGACCAGCAGCACCCAAAATAGCACCAAGACGCTTATCAAAACGCCGATCAGGGTTAATCGCTGGGCGGGTAATCTGCGCGCAGAGGGTCTCATGGGGAAGTCACCAACCGATCATGAAAGAGGGTAAAGGTGCGGCTACGCAGCGCCGGTTGTCCTTGGGCATCGGTGCCGACCGCCACAAACGTCAACGTGCGCACGTCCGACACCCAACTGCCGCGCGTGCGGGTGTCAGTTTCAAGGATGGACACCTGTCGCCCCAACTCCGCAGCGCTATATTGATAGGAGAAACTTCGCCCACTGACGCGCAACGGCGTCTCCACCAAGACATAACCGGGCGTGGTCATGATCAACTTGGCGTCGATATTCGTCCAACCGACCGGCAGGGTGAAATTGAAATTGTAGGGCAACCCAATGGCGATCAGGGCGTCGGTAGTCGCGTTGTTCCACGAGATTGATTCTGCCTGAGCCTCGTTCGTGAGGGCATAAAATTCAAAGCGCCCATCTTCCAGACCGAGGATGCCGCCACTGATGCCGGTGGCTTCGATCACGCCTGCCGAGGTTCTGCCCGCATAGCTGACCGTGACCTGTGCTGTCCACACCCCCGCTTCGGTGATGACGAGGCGCGCCGTTGGGTCGAAGAAATAGCCGAAGGAGTTGGCGGTATTTTCAAATGTCTGTGCGACCCCCGACGGGCTGGTATAGGTAACCCGCACCGTCGCGGGCAGTGTCGGCGCGACTTGTCCAGAGAAGGTGAGCGCCTCGCCAACGGCGAACACATCCCCCGGTTCTAGTCCGGTCGGCACGATCACCATGTCATAATCGATATCGAGGTAGGTCACCAAAGTCCCGCCATCTGCGCCGCCGTCACTGCCCCGACCGGGCGGATAGATCCGTTCGCCGGGGACAGCTTCGGCACTGATGACGATTGCCGCCGCCGCATAGCCCGCTGTCGTGGGCGCATCACCCGATGTTTCGTCTTCGCCCATGCCGTGCAAGACTGCGCCGCCAAACAAGAAGACGATATCGTCGGGCACAACCCCATTGATGCCCGCGCCGATTTGACGATTGAGCGGGTCGTCATTGTTCCACGCGGTCGCCAAATTGTTGCTGTCGCCCGCGCTGACAAACTGCCGCACCGTCACATTGGGACGGGTCGCGCTGATATAGAAGTAATTGCCCCTGCCTGTGATCGGAATCTCATCGCGCGCGATGGCGGTTCGTGCCGCATCCGAACGTGCGCCCTCCCCGTCTGCGCTGGCAGCCGCCAACACCTGATCGGCATAGGCACCGGCTTGGTCTTGTAAGGTGATGACCGGTTGCAGCACACCTTCCACGCCGTCCGTCGTCCACAAAACATCGCCGGAATAATAAGGCATGGTGAGGCGCAACGCATCAACATCGACCCCCACCAGTTGGGCATAGCGCGCTAGATTGAACCACGCCGGACGCGGTTCGACCGCTTGTGCCCCCCGCGCCCCATGCGCGATCACAGAGTCGCCAAGGGGGGTGCTGGCAGGGGCAACCACGCCCGCACTGCGCAGGGCAGTCGCCCACAAGGTATTATCGATATTTTGGTAACGGGCTTCATAATCGATCACATATTCGCCCGCTTCGGGGAAGATAAACGCCGCGTCCCCCGGTTGGAAATAGCCGTTATCATTGGCGATGCCTTCGATCACTTGCTCGATCATAGGCGCGCCGCTGACAGGATAGAAGCGCATGCGCATCGTCACCGTTGCCGCAAATGCTGGGCTGATTTTGACGCCCGCGTTGAAGGCGTCGCCCACTACAAACGGCGTCCCCGGCAGCACGCCGGGGGTCAGATCAATCGGTTCGGCGATCAAGACGTGATACACACCGCCACCCTGATACGACCGCCCCCACGCATCCGGCACCGTTGCCGTTAGGGTGATGGTGTGATCGCCATACGCGCTAAAAATATGATCGGTGAAGCGTGGCTCTAACGTGGTTAGGCGGAAGGTATCGACCGGGCTGGAGACGCCAAACACGGCTTGCTCGTCATCGGCAGTCGTAGACAATTGGTTCTGAAGGAACGACGCCACACCCAGATCGGTGGTTTGCCCATCCGGTGCTTCAATAATCACGCTTAAGCGCCCCCCAGGCAGATCGAAAGGGATGAGCGGCGTCCCACTGACATCATAAAGATTGGGCATCAAGTTAGGCAGGTAAGGTTCTAGGGCGTAGCGAATCGGTTCGCGCGGAGCCGTGTTGGTGAAGGGAGGCAACACCAGCAGCGGGCTGTTAAAACGCACCCGATTGCTTAATCCAGCGGTATCGCTAAAGCCTTCGGGCAAGGTGCCCCGATTGCCATCGACGGGATCATCAATAAATAACGCCATCGGCAAGACGGCTTCGGTGATACCACCCACGCTGACCACTAGGGGCAAGCGCGTTAAGGTGATCCCCTCTGGTTGATCCCAGCGGATGCGCTGATCCCCGGTTTGCAGATAGCCGCGCAATACCGGGACATACAAGCCGGGCGGCAAATCGCGCGGAATCTGCCCGACAAAATCAATCGGATAGCTGACGGTATCCGCCCGCCGCACCACTTGGTAGGCTTCGGTGATCGCGCTGCCGATCAAGACCGAGCTTGATTGTCCATCGACCGGAATCCCTGAGGGCGTCAAGATATGCGACCAACCGTTGTTGCTTAAGCCGCCACTGGTCGCGCGCAATTCACCCTCCCGTTGTTGGGTGATGGGCTGATACGAGAGTTCAGCGACGATTTGGGTTTCCGCCGCCAATGCCACGCCTTGCAACGCCACATCCAATTCCAATGACCATTCATCGCCCGCCGCAAGGTTGATAGTGCCCGTGCGTCCTTGTGCATCCCACAACGCGCGTGTGTTAGAGGTGCCATCGGCATTGAGCGATCCGCCGACCGTGAAGCGCTCAATATCATTCCCAAGTCGCGACGCCACCCGCACAATACCGTCGATCTCATCGATTTTGGGGATCAGTTCGCCGACAAACGCCGTGACGATCTCGCTACCGCTGGCATCTAGCCACGACAGCGACTCCAGTTGCACGATATCCGTCCGTTGGGTGAAATTGAGGGGCACCCGTACTTCTAAATCCGTGCCGACGCGCCGGGCAAGGATCAGGGGGTCGAGTTCGCGCGCATTGGGGTTCACGCGGACGAGTTGCGCGGCGGTCTCGGCAACGGGATCGAAACGCAATTGGTAGGTGACGCCATCAATCGTCAAGTTGAGGTTGATTTGCTGCCCAGAAACGCCCAGCGCAATCGAGGCGATATTGGGGCGGGTGAGCGTGAGGTAGAGCGATTCGTTGTTGCGCAGCACCGTGATATCGCCCACTGTGACCGCGAAGCGTTGGGCTTGGGGATAGTTAATCCATTCGCTCCGATCCCCATCAATGGCAAGGCGCGTGATTGCTTCGGGCGCGCTGTTGACGCTGGCGGTGGGATACAAAATCGCACCGGGTCCCCCCGGCACAGACCCATTGTCCGCCCGCCTATCGACGGGGGTTTGTTGGGCAGAGGGGCTGATCCAGTACGGGGTGTTGACCGTGCCGATCAGTTGGGCGCTAAAGGCCCCGGTCACGCCGGCGCGGGTATAGACGGTATCGCCGCTGTAGAGGTTGCGGACGATCACATAAGCGTTCGGGAAAACGGCACCCGCCGCGCCCGTCATCGTCATTTGCCCGAAACGATCCGGCGCGGAGACTTCGATCCGCGATAATACCGGCGGATCGCCAAATTCGGGAGACGCCGTTTGCGCCTCTAGGCGAAGCGCGAACAAACATAAGACGAGCAATGGGATGAGCAGGCGGCGCAAGGTTTACGCTCCGTTTGTTTCTATAGATAAGTATAAAAAACTGGTCGCACACGATCCATGTTCATGAAGACGGTGATACTGATCCCAACCTGAGATGCTGATGATGCCTATTATAGTGGGTCTTGCGCGCGCAACCAAACAGTGGCTTAGGATTGGGTGCATTTCACTTTGGTAAAAACAAAACACCAGCGTTAAGCCTCTGACGCAGGGGGTTCAAACGGGTGGACATACGGCGCACAACCGGGAGAGTCAGGAAACGATCCGCGCGCGCCTAGTCCGCACCCTACGATTCCCGACGGGGAAACCATTCAGGTTGGCGACGCCTAACAACAATCGTGATCCCCGCCTTTGATCGGTGCCCGCAACGGCGTGCGTCGTAGGGTGCGGATTAGGCGCTTGTTGAGACTTTGCCAACCCTCCACGTTCCCACGCCGTATGTCCGCCCGTTTGAACCGCACTCCCCCCTGTGTCATTACGAGTTTTGGTAACTGCTCAGGTATAGAAACAGAATAAAATAAATAGGGAGGCATGAAGACGTGAAGAAAAACAGGAAAATACCCCTCTAAACGTGGATGTAGGGGTGGATTAGGCGCTTGTCAATCGTTCGTTAACATGAAAGTTCGCGCGCCGTATGTCCGCCCGTTTGCCGCCAACGGTCATTTCTCCCTTTATTACCGACCGTTTTTCAGCCTGAGCAGTGACATTAAATGATAATCAGCACGAACACCGCCACCGCCAGCAAATCGCCATTGCCCGTCATCGTCACCTGCCCGAAACGATCCGGCGCGGAGACTTCGATCCGCGATAATACCGGCGGATCGCCAAATTCGGGAGACGCCGTTTGCGCCTCTAGGCAAAGCGCGAACAAACATAAGACGAGCAATGGGATGAGCAGGCGGCGCAAGGTTTATGCTCCGTTACGTTTCTATAGCTGAGTATAAAAAACTGGTCGCACGCGATCAATGTTTATGAAGACGGTCTAATCGACACGCAGAAGCATGACCCTAAACGGTGCCACCGTTTAGGACTTCGCGGGTTGTGATTCCTCGATAATGCTCAAGATGCGCGTGATCAGGTCCGCCACATCATTGGTGATTAGGGTCGCCCCAACGGGCGTGTCTCTGTCTTTGTCGAGATTGAGTACAAACAGGATGATTGGTTTTTTCGGGTCGAGTTCACGCACTTTGCTGATGAGATCTAAGCCCGCTGTGCCGTTGTCGAAACGCACCATATCCGTGACGATCAGTTCATAAGCGCTGGTTGCCCACTTGATCGCGCCGACAGCTTCGGCGGTATCGCTGGTGGTGTCAATGATGATGCCATAATCGTTGAGAAACCGAAAAATGCTGGCATTCGACAACGGGTGATCATCTACCCACAAAATCCGCGCCCCTTTCAATATTTCGCGACTCCGCTCGGCACGTTGAATAATGCGCACCAAGATTTCATCGGGGATCTGGCGGGCGGGGTTTAAGGCGGATGTGCCACCAGCGCTAAGAGGGTTTTTGTAACTATAGATCGCTTGCCGCAGTTGGACTTTGGCATCTGCAAATTCAACTTTGACGCCAAAGCCATCGAATGCCGAGACACCCTTGAGCAGATCGACCAGGTTCCGCCGAAAAAGCAGCACCACCAAGGCGATCAGCAGGATCAGCGAACATTGAGGTAGGATGCGGATTAGCTCTGCCAGTAATGTCATTGTCGGGTCGAGTGGGGTCATCGCTGCGCCTTTCGGGTAACTAGGCGGGCATCATCGAGAAATTCAATAGCTGAGTGCAACATGGCTTCCAACCCCTAATCCCTGAAATCCCTAAATGATAATCAGCACGAACACGAACAGCACGATCACCGCCACCGCCAGCCAATCGCCATTGCCCGCCCAGCAAAACCAACCGTTGCGCGTCCGCTAGGGTGATAACCAAATTTTCTTTCTGGACGGACTGTTAGCCTCGCAAAAGGCTGATGAATTCATCCACGGTCAAGCCAGCATCACTTATGATACGGCGAAGAGTCCCGACAGCGAGTTCATCATGATTTGGTACAATCGTTGTTGCTTTGGGATCGTAGCGTTTCATAATGATGTGGCTACCACTTTGCCGTGCGACATAAAATCCAACACCGCTCAGTACCCGAATACATTCACGGGCGGCGATGCGCGGGATTTTGCTCACACCACGAGATCTTCCACGAATACCGGAAAATCATCGGGAACGGGTTCGCCATCTTCAAGGGCGCTATCAATCCACAATTGAATAGCGTCTTTGGTGTTTGCTAACGCTTCTTCGCGCGTATGACCTTCGCTGCCACAACCGCTCAAACTGGGCACCTCGGTAATCCACATGCCGTCTTCGTCTTGATAGACGATTACTCTTCTCATGATCCCCTCGCCCTGAAATCCCTAAATGATAATCAGCACGAACACGAACAGCACGATCACCGCCACCGCCAGCAAATCACCATTGCCCGCCGGTCCGCCCCCCAGCAAGACCAGCGGCAAAATATTGCGCGCTTGATCGCTGGGCGACCCGGGCGATGGGGCGATGATGTTGGGTGCCAGCGGGTACTCGTTGATGTCGAGGAAGTACCACAACGATCCCCAAATCAAATAGCCATTAGCGAAACCAAGAAGCGCCCCCAAAACTTTATTTTGCAGGTCGTCGCGTCCATCATTGTTGTTCCGCCGCCCCCCGCGATCCCCGCCGGTCACCGCCCGTTCTTGATAGGCGAAATAGACGATGACGATGAAAAAGACCGCTTGCACAAAAAAGGCTTGGTCACGCGGCACATTTGCCAACAACACCCCGCGCAGTAGCGTATCAAATTGAAACAGCGCGAACAGCGCCAAGACGATCCCGGCTGTCGAGATGATCTCTTTATTCCACCCACGCCAATAGCCGATGATGCCGAAGAACAGCGCCATCGTCCACATCACCGCAGAAAGTTGTACCATCGTCTGATCATCCCTTTTTTGCCAATTGTAACAACTCGCGCGCCGCGTGCCCTGCCCCATCTGGGTGTGCCAATGCCAGTGCCGCCGTCGCCATCCGATGTTGGGTTACGCTATCCCCCAAAACCTGACGAATCATCGGCAGCAGTGCCTCATTCATGCGGGCGTCTTCGAGCAACAACGCCGCCCCGTGATCGACCAAATAATCAGCGTTCACTTTTTGGTAACGCCACGCATAAGGATAAGGGACGAGGATGGCGGGCAACCCAAACAGGGGCAATTCTCCCAAAACACTCGCCCCCGACCGGCTCACCACCAAATCCGCCGCCGCCAACGCCAATGCCATATCGTCGTGTAGATATTCATAACTGTGATAGCGCCCGCGCAGTGCTGCCGCCAGCCCCAGCGCATCCACCTGCTCGCTGACCTCTTGCCAATCCAGCGCACCGGTCACATGGATCACCTGTACGCCGTCCGCCAACAGGTCGGGCAAGACGGCGATCACCGCGCGGTTGATGGTGCGTGCCCCGCGACTACCGCCAAAGACCAGCAACGTCTGGCGCGCTGGATCGAGTCCGAAACGCGCTTGCCCACCCGCGCGGGTGGCGCTTAACAAGGCTTTGCGCACAGGGTAGCCCGTCGCGACCGCTTGCCCCGCCCGAAAATATGGGTATGAGGCTTCGGCAGTGACGGCGACGCGCGTCGCCAAATGCCGCAACGCCTTGATCGTCAAGCCCGGCTCAATATCGGGCAGATAGATCAAACTGGGCACCCGCAGCATCCACGCCGCGATTCCCGCGGGCACACACACCCATCCGCCGGTCATCAACAGGGCATCGGGGCGTTGACGCATCATCAGCGCCAGCGATTGCAGCGTGCCGATGCCGATCTTGATCACGCTGATCGCACCGCGCACCGCGCCCACGCCGTTGATCGGTCCCGCTTGCACTTCATTATAATCGATGAAGGCGACGGGCGCTTTCTCGATTAGGGGACGCTCAAAACCATCGACACTGCCGATAAAGCGCAGGATCGTCGCCCCGTCGCTGTCTACCGCCGCTTCAGCGATGGCTATCGCCGGATAGACGTGTCCACCGGTTCCGCCAGCCGCGATCAGAATTTGCACGACTGTTGCCCCTTTCCGGCGAGTTTTCGACCGAAGTCGCGCGCGCCACGCTTAACAGCAACCCAATCGCCGCCGCCATCGTGACCAGCGACGAACCGCCATAACTGATAAACGGCAAGGCGACCCCCGTAGACGGCAGCAAATTGAGCATGACGGCGATGTTCAAGAGCGCTTTGGTCAACACCAAGAGCGTAACGCCGGATGCCAACAGCGCGCCGAACGGGTCGCGGGCTTTGCGCGCGATCTGGAAACCGCGAATCGCCAAGAAGACGAAGAGCAAAATCACGAACAGCGCGCCGATCATGCCCAACTCTTCGCCGATCACTGCGAAGATGCTATCAGTGTGCGCCGTCGGCAAATTGCCAAATTTTTGCCGTCCCTGCCCCAAGCCGACGCCGCTTAAGCCACCATTGCGGAAGGCGATGATCGCTTGTTGGGCGTGGTAGTTGGTCTGCGTCAGGTCGGTCAAACCGGCGATGTAGGAACTTACGCGCCCTTGGGCATAGTCAAACTGCTGGCTCAGGATATAGCCCGCGCTGCCCATAAAGCCCGCCACCGATGCTAAGTGCCAGATGTTGGCACCCGCCAAGAAATACATCAATGCCGCCACCACAAAAATCGTGACGGCGGTGCTGAGGTCGGGTTGAAGGATGACCAAGATGCCGACGCCGCCCACCAACACCGCAAACGGGATCAAGCCAAAGGCGATGCTGGCAACTTTGGTATTTTTGGAACTGAGCCACGCCGCCAAATACACGATGACGATCAGTTCTGCCAGTTCGCCCGGCTGATACGAGCCTTCGATGAAGGCGCGGCGCGCGCCGAAGGTGGCGTCGGAAAAGATGAGGACGGCGATCAACGCGCCGACCGTCGCCAACAGCAGCACCACCGAGAAGCGTTTCCACAAGCGATAGGGCAGCAGCGCCGTGAGCAGCAGCACGCCCGCGCCGATGATCAAGTTGCGGACGTGGATGCCGAAGATGGCGGTATCGCTGCCAAATTCTTGATACGACCAATCGAAAGTGGTGCTATAGATCATCAAACTACCGATGGCGGTCAGCATCATGACCACCAAGAGCATCGGCAGATCGAGATGTGCCAGCAGCCCGCGTCGCCCTTCCAGCGGACGCGCCGCCTCGGACGCCGCCGAGCGCGGGGGGGATTTGAAAATCGGTGGTACGGGTGCCAAGACGCCCGCGTCATCAACAAATTGAGGAGGTGTGGTTTGGGTCATGGATTTGATTCGCCCTACGTTCACTACTGCGCTCTATTAAAGCGCGAAGTGACGAAAGGCGCAATGTTGGGGTTGGGGGTTAGTAGGGCTTACGCATGAAACCTGTCAGACGGATGATAACAGGTCAGGATGGACATGTAGGGGCATGATACATCATGCCCCTGCCGAGGATAAACCCATTGTCAAATCTGCTATTCATTGAATTTGTCCTCTTTCGACTTTGCAACAGCCCTGTGATGGGCGGCTCCATAGTGGTTGATTCGCCCGCCCTGCGCTATAGTCGTGTCCGTTGTGTCTACATATCCGCGGAGAAAAGAACACATGGCTAACTTTGACTTGATGCGCCGCCTGACCGTGAACGAAGGCGGCAAGATCATCATGCTGGTGATGGACGGCTTGGGCGGTCTACCGATGGAACAAGGCGGCTTGACCGAGCTAGAAGCAGCGAATACCCCAAACATGGATCGCCTCGCCCGTGAAGGCACCAGCGGCTTAAGCATCCCCGTCGCGCGCGGCATCGCCCCCGGCAGTGGACCCGCCCACCTCGGTTTATTCGGCTATGACCCATTGGTGTACGACATCGGACGTGGTGTGCTAGAAGCCATCGGCATCGGCTTGGAAGTCGGCGACGGCGCTGTAGCTGTGCGCGGCAACTTCTGCACGGTGGACGCCGACGGCAAGATCACCGACCGCCGCGCCGGACGCATCCCGACCGAAGAAGGTGCCAAGCGTGTCGAAATTTTGCAGGGCATCCACATTGACGGCTTAAACATCAAGATGCGCGTGGGCGAAGATTATCGCTTTGCGATGGTCCTCAGCGGCGATGACCTCAGCGACGAAATCGACGATACCGACCCGCAACAGACGGGCGTCCCCACCTTGCCCGCCCGCGCCCAAACCCCGGCGGCGGAACGCACTGCGGGCTTGGTCAATCAATGGCTGGCGGCAGCGCGGGAAGCATTGCGCGATCATGCCCCCGCCAACATGTGTACCCTGCGTGGGTTCGCCAAAGACCCCAACCTGCCCAAGTATGCCGACGTGTATAAACTGAAAGCCGCCTGTGTGGCGGTCTACCCGATGTATAAGGGCGTCTCGCGCCTAGTCGGGATGGAGACCATTGAGACCCACCACGATGACAGCATTCAAGACGAGTTCAACACCGTCGCCCGCGTTTATGACGACTACGACTTCATCTTCTGCCATGTCAAGCCGACCGACAGCCGGGGCGAAGATGGCAAGTTTGATGCCAAAGCCGCCGTGATCGAAGCCGTCGATCAGGCATTGCCGACGCTCATCGGCTTGAATCCCGCCGTCTTGATCATCACGGGCGATCACTCCACCCCCGCCAAGCTCAAGGCACACTCGTGGCACCCCGTGCCGACGCTGTTGTGGGCACCCGCCACCCATCTGCCCGACCGCGCCCAAGTCTTTGGCGAGCGTGAGGCGATGATGGGCGGATTGGGGCAGTTCCCCGCCGCTGATCTGATGCCGCTGGCGTTGGGGCACGCGCTACGCCTCGTCAAGTACGGAGCGTAGTCGGCAGATGATGAGCGATGTGGTGATCGTAGGTGGCGGACTGACGGGCTTGTCCGCCGCGTGGGAACTGGAACGACTGGGCGTGAGCATGACCTTGATCGAGGTCAAGCCGCGTTTGGGCGGCAGCATCATCACCCATCGCGAGGGCGGTTTCATCCTAGATGGAGCCGCCTTCATCCTCGAAAAGTACGATGATTGGGAATTCCTTGCCGAGTTGGGGCTGGCGGAGGCGCTGGTCAAGATCGGCACCTATCGCGATGGCGACTTGGTGATCTTCCGCGATGGCACCGAAACGATCATTGAGGCGTTGGCGGCGCGCATTCACGCCACGCTGATGATGCGCATGGCGGTGAGCAGTATTGGTTTAACTGCCGCCGATCCCGCCATGCGGATAGCGCTGAGCAGTAGTGGTTTAACCGCCGCCGATCCCGCCCGACGCTGTGGCATCTGTCTCGAAAACGGTTTGTTGCTCGAAGCCCGTGCGGTGATCGTGACCGCGCCCGCGCGCTATATCGGGCATATGTTGTGGGCAACTGCTCCCGATGCCGTCGCCGACTTGGATGGCTATGAGTACGATCCGGTGGTGCGCGTGTCGTTGGGGTATCGCCGTGCCGACCTTAAGGCAAACGCCTTGCCCGACCCGCCGCCGCATTTCAAATTTTTGGAGGCGTATCACCTGCCGGAGCGCGTGCCAGCGGATCACGTCTTGGTGCGGGCGGGGGTGCGGCTCAATAGCGCGATCCCGACTCCTGCCGATGCCTTGGCGGCGACACAGGCGCTGATTCCGGCGCAACCGGTCGTGGCGTGGGCACGCTATTGGGCAGAAGCCGACCCGCTCACACGCGCCCTCCCCGAACACCTCACGGCGATGGCGGCGCTCGATGCCGCAGTAGCACCCTCTATCGTGATCGCCGGCAGTGACTATCGCGCCCAACGCTTCGATCAACAGGTGCGACAGGGGCGGGCAGCCGCGCGCAAAATCGCCGCGACTTTGTGACTATCCGTACTTTCACCCGTGCCGGATCATGAAGCGGCGCATCCGTTCGAGCGCTTTTTCGATGTTCTCGGTGCTGTTGGTATAGCTGGCACGCACAAACCCGCGTCCGCTGTCCCCAAAGGCACTGCCCGGCACGACCGCGACCTGCTCTTCACGCAATAGCGACTCACAAAAATCCTCATCGCTCATGTTGGTGACGACGATAGACGGGAAGGCGTAGAACGCGCCGCGTGGCTCAAAACAGGTCAAGCCCATGTCGTTAAAGCCGTCCACGATCAAGCGGCGACGCTGATCGTACACCCCGCGCATCATCTCGACATCCTCATCCCCATACAACAAGGCTTCAATCGAGGCGATCTGTGCCACCGTCGGGGCAGACATGATCAAGTATTGGTGCAATTTGTGCATCGCCACCATCATCGCTTCGGGCGCGGTCACATACCCGATACGCCAGCCGGTCATGGCGAACGATTTGCTCATGCCGCTGAGGACGATGGTGCGCTCAAACATACCGGGCAGCGCTGCAAAACAAGTGTGAGTCACATCGTTATAGATGAGGCGCTCGTAAATTTCATCGGAGATGACGACCAGATCATATTTTTCGGCGACAGCGGCGACTTGGTGCAGATGCTCGTCGGTCAAAATCGCGCCCGTTGGGTTGTTGGGATAGCTGATCAAGATGGCTTTGGTGCGCGGCGTGATCTTGGCTTCAAGGTCGGCACCCGTCACCTGAAATTCGTTTTCGACGACGGCATCCACCGGCACCGAGACCCCCCCTGCCATCTCGACAGCGGCACTGTTGGCGACGAAACACGGCTGCACCACCAGCACCTCATCGCCCGGATCAAGGATCGCCTTCAATGCCAGCCATAACCCTTCGCTGACCCCCACCGTGACCAACACTTGATCTTCGGGGCGATACACCAGCCCATATAGGCGTTCAATATAACCGGCAATGGCGCGCCGCAGTTCGATCATGCCCGCGTTCGAGGTATAGGCGGTTCGTCCCGCTTGCAAGGCTGCGACGCCTTTTTCCGTAATATGCGCGGGCGTGGTGAAATTCGGTTCACCGATCCCAAGGGTAATGACATTTTCCATCGTCGCCGCGATATCGAAATACCGACGAATGCCCGACGGACGCATATTTTGGACGTTTTGCGAGACGAAGTTACGCATGATGAGTAGTTTACCTATCGCTATGAGAAATTATCAGACACTATGCTGTTATTATCCCTTGCCATCAGGCAAAGGGTTAGGACATTGTCATTCAATTCACTGGGGATTTATCCGTAAATGTGTACGAAAAGCGCAAAATAACTTCATCGTTGCCTACGCCCGCTACTGGGGGAGACACGGGCACGATGTTACAAAAAAGCGACGACTTTCACGAATTTCATGACAATTCGCATTAAATACCCAATATCCGATAGACAGATTGTTATAAACTGTGTAGAATTTGAGATAGTTACAGAAGCAGAGTTTTAGTTTGCGAAAGCTATACGCTTCAGGGCTTTAGATGAGGTGCTTTACGGCTTTAGCCGTCCAGCATTTTTAAGCAATCAAAGGTACCACTATCATCGCTCTACCAAAGGGGCGGAATCAACATCCGACGAAGCAGTCAGAGAAAGGGATATCAAAATGATCCCCGACCTGCCCACGACGATCCAAGATAGGCGACCTATAAAGGTCTAGCCCAAGCGGACCCGCCATTAGTTCCGGGGGAAACCCGGCAAGTAACCCGTGCAAGCGAGAACCTCAATAGTTATGCTTTTGGACAGGCGGCAATATAAAAAGTCATACCGCCTTAGCAGTTGCGGACTATCACCTTAAAGTAACACGATTTACCAGTATCCGGAGAATGTGATGCTTAATCCATACGAAGATAATGTAGACTACGATGATAATAATGTTGCCCCGGTTTATCGGGATGGCGTACAGAATTCGGATAAGCACGATATAATTAAAGTGTCCGCCAAGTCGCGTTCTACCGCCGTGGCAGGGGCGATTGCAGCAGTGATGCGCGAACGTCATTTTGCGGAAGTTCAAGCCATTGGTGCAGGTGCGGTCAATCAAGCGGTAAAAGCACTGGCGATTGCCCGGACTTATCTTGAACAAGACAACATCGATATCATCTGTATCCCCTCTTTCAAAGAGGTGGATATTGAAGGCAATGAACGCACTGCTGTGCGTTTCACCGTTGAACAGCGCAACGTTGGGGCGTAATCGGTCGGTTGCCTTGCTGTGGATGGGTTGACGGCACGATTGTGAGAATCGATCTTCACGTTCATACCAATGCTTCCGATGGGCAGTATACCCCATCGGAAGTTGTTGCTTTGGCGCGTGGTTTTGCCATGATCGCCATCTGCGATCACGACACCACCGACGGCATTGCCGAAGCCCAACATGCGGCGGCAGCGGTGGGCAGCCCGATCATCATCCCGGCGATTGAACTGAGCGCGCTGGCAGGCGAAAGCGATGTTCATATGCTGGGGTATTATGTGACTGTCGAGGACAGCGCTTTTCAAACCAAGCTGCGGGCTTTTCGCGAGTCACGCTTGACGCGCGGTCAAGAGATGGTCGAAAAACTTGCCGGCATGGGGATGCCGCTGGCATGGTCGCGCGTGATCGAAATCGCCGAAGGGGTGGTGGGTCGCCCGCATATTGCCCGCGCCATGGTCGAAGCGGGCTATGTCGAAAATATCAAAGAGGCGTTCACGCGCTTTATTGGCAATGAGGGTCCTGCCTATGTCGCGCGCGACCGCATGACGCCCGTAGAAGCGGTCGAATTGATCCATGAGGCGGGGGGGGTGGCGGTGTTGGCGCATCCAGCCTTGGTGTCCGACTGGCAAAGCTTGATGCCCGCGCTGATCGCGGGGGGCTTGGATGGCGTCGAGGTCGCACACCCTGCCAATGACGGCACGACGCGCTTAAATTTACGGGCAATCGCCAAACGTCATGATCTGATCATGACGGGCGGCTCGGATTTTCACGGACGCCAGGTCAAACCCCACAACGCCCTCGGCAGCATCACCCCGCCTGTCGGTGCCGTCACGCTGCTGCGTGAGCGCGCCAAACGGTATGTCCGCGCTTAACCCTTCAAATCACGATTCGTAACTGCTCAGGCTGAAAAACGGTCGGCAATAAAGGGAGAAATGACCGCTGGCGGCAAATGGGTGGGATCGGCGCGCAAATTTTCATGTTAACGAACGATTGACAAGCGCCTCATCCACCCCTACATTCACGTTTCCAGGGGTATTTTCCTGTTTTTCTTCACGTCTTCATGCCTCCCTATTTATTTTATTCTGTTTCGTAACTACACAGC
>Ga0163154_10002559_pt1 | contig 26410 bp, 28 predicted proteins | sample OliLakLV19MP9P1_FD_148649 | JGI IMG/M metagenome (GOLD analysis project Ga0163154, IMG submission 148649) | Freshwater microbial mat bacterial communities from Lake Vanda, McMurdo Dry Valleys, Antarctica - Oligotrophic Lake LV.19.MP9.P1 | ecosystem: Environmental > Aquatic > Freshwater > Lake >... | reverse complement strand
GAGGCGAGCCAAAACTCCTTGCAATTTCCTTTCTGGTGCAGTATTCTTGAATTAGTCCGAACGCATTTCGTCGCCTTCGGTGGCGAGGAATTCCTCCCGCGAAAATTCGGAAAGGCGACGGAGCCGCATCCAAAACCCACTCTCGCAAGGGTTCGACCCAATTGTTTCCCCGTCGTTCAAAATCTTTCTTTTCGGTCTTAAAAGCAAGCGTGGCTCGCATGACCTCGTCTTTTTTCTTAATATAAATATCTTTCGGAACTAGGGCGCATCAATAGTGAAATGCATGACTTCTTGACCCAATATGGAGTTGAAGCTGTTGAAATTCCTGTAGATAATTTTCATGTTCTTGATAAGACAAAGTTTACAGAAGAAGAGTTGAAAAAACTTCAGAAGCATGTTGGCACTGAAAATGGTTTCTATTCATATCAGAAAAGTGAGCTAGAAGCTGCCGATCTTACCTTAAAAAATAAGGATAAATCTGCAAGTATGAACATTCGACGATCGGGATTTTCTATCGGAACAATGGATGGCAAAAGACTACTTTTCCAAAAACTTAACGAATCAGTAATTACCGAATTGGAAATCTGATTTGAAAAAGCATATATGGCAGAATGGCCAAAACTGGCAACAGAATTAAAAGACCGAGACCTGTATATTAAACGAATTTCGCAAAAAGACAATATTCCCGTAGAAAAAGTGAGGCAAACAGTTGCTGGTGTTAAGGGTAATGATTCCACAGGGCAGAAATGGGTAAGCTATCCATATCATGAAGAGCGGCAACAGTTCAATTCTATGGTCGATGAATTGTTTGAGAAAAACAAAGATGATTTTGAGTCTAGAGAGGAGGTATTCCGATTATTTGCTGAGGCAACGGTGTCCGGAAGGCTCCTGCCCGTGGCGCGACTTATTGAAAAGACATTTGGTAAGGGATCGTTTAGACTGATCAGCAAAAAGAGTGCAGACATGCCAGACCGAGAGGCCTCAATCTGATATATTGAATTCTATTATTCTGATGAATTGGTTGATTTATTCCCCTTAAAGTGATTGTTTGAGTCCTCGCAAATTACTCCTCCTCAACCTCACTCCCACTCTTCCCTGTTTTTTCAAACTCTTTTAGAGCATCAGTAATCGGTCCAAACTTACCACTCAAAATTATAGGTAGATTGTGCCAAGATTCCTTGATTCGATGATCGGTAACACGATCTTGGGGAAAATTGTAGGTACGTATTTTTTCTGAACGATCTCCGGTACCGATCTGACCTTTTCTGTTAGCTGAAAACTTCTTTGCTTCAGCCTCTTCTTGCATCGCTTCGATCTTGGCAGTGAGGATTTGCATCGCTCGCTCACGATTGGCTCCTTGACTGCGTTCTGCGACAGAGCGGACAAACATTCCGTTTGGTTTATAAATGATACGCACGGCTGATTCGACCTTATTAACATTTTGACCACCTTTACCACCTGCTCTAGAGAATTCTATTTCTATATCAGCAGGATTGATCTCAAATTTATGTCTCTTACGAATAGGCATAATAGCTACGGACGCAGTCGAGGTGTGTATTCTTCCAGATTTTTCTGTTTCTGGAACACGTTGAACACGATGAACGCCCGTTTCCCAGCGCAAATCTTCGTAAACACCCAAACCTTTTATTTCCATTGAAGCTTCTTTGTAACCACCTAGGTCATTCGTTGATTCATCGATTATTTTTGTAGACCAACCTTTTGTTTCGCTATATCTTTTGTACATATTGAGTAATTCCCAAGCAAAGAGTGCTGCTTCGTCACCACCAGCACCAGCTCTAACTTCTAGAATTATTTCATTTGGCTTTTCTTCCTCTTGTACGTCGTTTTTTATAATCTCATCCATCTGTTTCAAAAGTTCAGTCATCTGTGAGGCGATTGAGAGCAGATCTGTTTCAACCAACTCTTTCATAGAAGGATCTTTTTTCATTATCAGTTTGGTCTCAGTTTCTTCTCTGACCAATTTTTCATACATACTAGCCAAAAAAGCAGTTTTTGGATTATTTTTATACTGATCTAGATTCATGGCAAAAATGCGCACCAACTTTGTCGCTGATGCAATAATAACCTAAGCTTTCTTTGTAGCTTTTGATTGGCGAGTTTTGAACTTTTCGACACGACCAGCGGTATCGATAATCTTTTCTTCTTTTGTATAGAAAGGATGAGAAGCGCTAGAAATTTCGACATGATGTATAGGATATTCCTTGCCATCTGTCCATTTTTCTGTCTTTTCGGTCTCAATAGTTGAAGGTATTAGAAATTTTGTACCGTTTGAATTATCGGCAAAAATGACTGGTCTATAGTTTTGTGGATGTATGTCTTTCTTCATAGTTTTAATAATCTATCATTAAAATACAATTGATGCAATACTTGCACTGGGTAGGTGTACAGTTGACACTAGACTGATGCTTGAAAACGAAGTGTACCGTGGACTAAATACTAACGATTGGTCAAACTTTCTTGATGGAAAAACTTTGATCAATCCAGAATTAAACCTCGCAAACCTAAAAAACAAGAGGTTGCTGTTTGTTCAGGGCACCTCTGACAATGTTATTCAAAGCGAACATACTGAAGAGTATTTCAAATTGCTACAGAATAATGGTATTGATGCCAAATTGATCAAAATTGCCAATGCGGGACTATGGTAGCGATCTTGAGGATAAAGTAATCTCATCTTTGACGGAAATATTGTAGTGCAACCTTGATAAAAAACAGTAAGGCAATCATTTTGTAAACAAAAAATAATACACTTTTGAATATTAGTAACTCTCAGCGCTACTTGTTATAATTATCCCAATATGGAACTTTCTAAGTCACGCAAGCATGTAGTCTACACCATCTCAGTAATAGGATTTATTTTTTCCTTACATGTTGTTATACCAACTTATTCAAACTCTAGCTTTTTGAATATATTTGCTGATCAAAATACTATCGGTCTTATATACATGGCTGGAGCAGCACTGTCCGTATTTACTTTTTTAATAGCACCAAACCTGATTAAACAGCTTGGTAATTATAGAACAATCTTTTTTATTATCTGTGCAGAGATCGCTATATTTATCGGCCTCATCACTTCAACATCACCGATAGTTCTTTCGATTTTATTTATAATTCAATTTGCCACCTCTTCTCTAATAGGTTTTTGTTTGGATCTTTTCCTCGAAGGATACACTGCTGGTCAAAATGTCGGAACTGTTCGAGGTTTGTATATGACTAGTATAAACATTGCTTGGTTAATCGGTCCGATCATCGGCACCACTCTCATAAATGGAACTGGAAGTTATCGTAGTACGTATATCGCTTCCCTTGCGATTTTATTTCCATTTTTATATCTAGTTTATCGAAATTTCAATCGTTTTCATGATCCCAACTACACCCACTCATCACCATGGCAACTAGTCAAAAGTATATCTACCGATAAAGATCTGAGCAAAATCTTTTACGCCAACCTTGTTTTGCAAATTTTTTATTCTTGGATGGTAGTCTATAGTCCTATTTATCTTAATAAAAATATCGGTTTTAGTTGGGAAGAGATTGGGATTATCTTGGTAATAATGTTATTACCGTTTCCACTGATCGAATATCCATTGGGTAAAATGGCTGATCGTAAATATGGTGAAAAAAGGATAATGGCGATCGGATTCTTGATAATGGGAATCTCAACAATATTTTTATCATTTATTGGTACAAAGACTTTATTAGTTTGGGCTATATTATTATTTATAACTCGTGTCGGTGCGGCAATGGTTGAAATAATGCTAGAAACCTATATCTACAAATCAATTACCACAAAAGACATTACAGTGATCAGTTCATTTCGTCTTGCCAGACCAGTTTCTTTCTTCTTTAGTTCTTTCATAATGATTATTGGTTTGATGTTTTTTGACTATCAGTCAATGTTTGCTGTTATCGGATTATTTATCTTTACCGCTCTCTTACCTATTCTAACAATCAGAGACATAAAAAGATAAATAGTTTATAATCAATCTCATTATTATATATATGTTTAAATTTTCATGATCAAATCTGTTAAAGCCCGAGAAATTCTCGATTCAAGAGGTAATCCGACTGTTGAAGTTGATATAATGTTTAATGACGGCTCGTTTGGACGTTCTCTAGTCCCTTCTGGAGCATCTACAGGTAGTCATGAAGCTGTTGAACTTAGAGATAATGATCCCAAAAGATATGGTGGTAAAGGTGTAGAGAAAGCTGTGGAAAACGTTAATACCATTATTTCAGAAGCTATTATAGGTAAACCATTTGATCAAAGAAAGCTAGATGAGACTCTAATCAAACTGGATGGAACAGCAAATAAAAGTAAACTGGGTGCCAATGCAATACTAGGAGTATCCATGGCATTTGCTCATGCCTTAGCAAAAAGCAATAAAGTTAGTCTTTCAAGTTATTTCAATTCAATTTCTGACAAAGATATCGAAATGAAATTACCAGTACCGATGATGAATATAATCAATGGAGGTAAACACGCAGAGAATGCTTCTGATGTCCAAGAGTTTATGATTGTTCCAATCGGTTTCAGTTCATTCAAAGAGGCTCTCCGAGCTGGGACTGAAGTCTTTCATTCTTTGAAGAAAATCTTGCATAATAGAAATCTTGCTACTACCGTCGGAGATGAGGGTGGTTTTGCTCCTTCTCTAGCATCCAATGAATCAGCCTTAGAGATTGTTATTGAATCTATAAAATCTGCTGGCTATGAACCTGGAAAACAAATAGCGATCGCTATGGACGTTGCTGCTACAGAGCTTTATAAAGATGGAAAATATGTCTTGGCTAGAGACAGTAAATCATTAACATCAACAGAGATGATCACTTGGTACGAACAATTAGTCTCTAAATATCCTATTATTTCGATAGAAGATGGTTTGGCTGAGGATGATTGGGATGGTTACAAACTTCTTACAGAAAAGTTGGGTGACAAAGTCCAGCTTGTTGGTGATGATTTGTTTGTTACCAATATCGAACGTCTCCAAATGGGAATCGATAAGAATATTGCTAACTCAATATTGATTAAACTCAATCAAATTGGAACAGTTTCAGAGACTTTAGATGCTATCAGTCTTGCTCGTAAAGCCAATTATACCTCTATCATCTCTCATCGTTCAGGCGAAACTGAAGATTCAACTATTGCAGATTTTGCTGTTGGTACTGGAGTTGGCCAAATCAAGACAGGATCATTATCTAGGTCAGATCGTACAGCCAAATACAATCAGCTTCTTCGAATCGAAGAAGAATTGGGTAGCAAAGCAGTTTTTAAGGGCGAGGGTAGGCCTCGCCGATTTGTCTGAGGCCTACCCTCAGACAAAGACAAAGAAAAAACCCTCTAAAGGGGTTTTTTCTTTACACACTAACCTCGTGCTGGAGGAGTAGTAGGATCTGGTGATACTGGTGGAACTTGTGGCTTTGCCATATTATTAAAGGCGAGTTGATTAGCTCTCGCAATAGATATTCTACCGCTTCCACAAGCTCTGATACTTATAGATTGAATATTTGACATCTAGTCAATCTTTATCATGATATTGAGGCTGAAAATCGCACTTCTGTGGTATGGTCTAATATGTAACAAAATTACACCACAACTATTGGACGAGGGTTACCCTAGCCCAAAGGGCTAGGGTAACCCTCGTCCAATAGTTCATCTATTTCTTGGCTTTTCCCTGATTAGTCACCGTTTCTAGAGCTTTCTTGAGTTGTTCTTCGTTAGCTAGATAATATTTCTTGATAACCTCAAGTTCACTATCCAATTCATAAATAAGAGGTATTGCTGTAGGAACATTAACATCAACGATTTCTTCTACAGATAATTTCTCTAGATGTTTAATAAGCGCTCGTAAACTATTTCCTGATGCAGAAATAATTATTTTTTTACCAAGTTTAATGTTAGGCACAATCTCATCATTCCAGTATGGCACCACTCTTTCCACAACCATTTTCAAATTTTCTGATAGAGGAATATCCTCTGGTTTCAAATCTTTATACAAAGGATCGTTACCCGGATACATCAGATCTTCTTTGCTTAATGGTGGAATAGCAACATCATATCCACGTCTCCACATTTTTACCTGATCTTCCCCATATTTATTAGCCATTTCAGATTTATTCAAACCTTGAAGTGAGCCGTAATGTCTCTCGTTCAATTTCCAAGACCTGATTACTGATATGTCAGTCAAATTCATTTCATTCAAGACAATATCTAATGTTCTAACAGCTCTTTTTAAAAATGAAGTATACGCCAAATCAAAAAGATAATTCTCAGTCAAGAGTTTTTTGCCAGCATCATGAGCTTCTTCTATACCCTTTTCACTCAAATCAACATCTATCCAGCCGGCAAAGCGATTTTCTTTGTTCCACAAACTTTCACCATGACGAATCAATACAACTTTATACATTTAATTATTTTTTTTAAGTAATAAAACACTTATATACCTTACAAACAAAACGACCCCAGTTGCAATGAATATACCAAGTGCCCAACCAGCGATAATATCAGAGAACCAATGAACGTTCAAAACTAATCTGCTTAGACCGATTGCTACAACCGCAAAAATACAAAGAACAATAAATATCTCTCGCTTTATCACAGATTTTATCTTTGGGGCAAATAGATAAATGATTACAAAAAATAAAGCGGCCGAAAAAGATGAATGTCCACTGGGGAAACTTGGTCCAAGAAGATACGTGATCGAATAATTTGGTCTAGGGCTCATAAAAAACGTTTTCAAAAAACCCGTAACTGGTGAAATTAAAACCATTGTTAATATTGAAACAGCAGATGATCTCCACTTTCTTTTGTATGCAAAATATAAACCAATAATTACACCAATATAGATCATCGTTTGTCCGTTTCCGGCACCAGATATTATTTGGGCAATATAAATTAAATAAGTATGTACACTAGTCAATTTTTGCATAGCTAGATTTACCCAAACATCAAAATTTAATTTGAATGAATTATCTATAAGCTTGTCCAAGGTTGCAGAAAAAATCCAAAGGGCTAAAATATTCAAGATTAGTGTAAATAATTCATACTGGCGAAAAATATGAAAGCGTTCATTAATAAAACGATAACCCCAAACGAAGATCACTGTAATTAAAATAGCTGCAATGAGAACACGGCCAATATAGCCCGCAACCAGATGATATGCTGAGCCAAATAAGTAGCCGATCATTACCGAAGAAACAACCCATAATACTCCACCTAATATATTAAAAATCCAAAAATTTGAAACCGAGGTTTTTGTTGTTCCAACTAAAAATGGCATGAGAGCGCGAGTGGCAGGTGTGAATCTCCCTATAATCAAAGATTTACCTGTGTGATTTGATAGTAAACTTCGAGCTTTATCTATTTGTTTGTCGGAAATGAATAAGTATGGTTTTAATTTGATAATAAAATTCATACCGTAATATCTACCTATTGAAAAACCAATATAATCACCAAGTAAGGCGCCAATTATTGAAATAGAAAGAACCCAATATAAATTTAAAGATCCTAATTTTGCCAAGAAACCACCAACCATAATAGCTAAATGACCTGGTACCACCATCCCTACCAGCGGAATTCCCTCTAGTATAGTTGAAGCAAATAAAATTATATAACCTCCTTGGGAGACAAAATCTTGGATATAATTTGTAAATGCTGAAAAGAATTGGACGTATTGCATGTTGCTAGTTTAACACATGCTATGATATCATGGATCTGATAATAGGTGTCATTTAATTAGTAAACTAAGAATCAAAAAAATAAATGAAAAATGTAACAATTTATTCGACACCAAGTTGCACATATTGCACATTGGCCAAGAATTTCTTTAAGAATAACGGGATCGATTTTACCGAACATAATGTGGCAACTGATCTAGAAAAAAGAAAAGAAATGATTGAGAAGACCGGTCAAATGGGTGTACCAGTTATCCAAGTAAATGAAGAAATTGTGATTGGTTTTGATGAAACAAAGCTTCGTTCAACATTACAGATATAGCCTGAAATAGGTTATTTTTATTTAACTGAGTTACATAATTTTCGAACTAACCCAGGTCCTTCGAAAATAAGTCCAGTAATTAGCATGATAAGATCAGCACCAGCCTCAAACTTTTCATGAGCATCCTCTGGTGACATGACCCCACCAACCCCAATTATGGTAAATCTAGAACCATAAGTTTTTTTGGTTTTTCTTATAAGTTCAGTTGAGAGTTTTGCGCAAACCTTACCCGATAAACCTCCAGCATATTTTTCTGGTGCTTCATTTCTAAAATCTAAATGACTATAATCCTTGTTTAAGTTCCCAATTATTACCCCATGAAGACCAAATTGGTCTATGACTTGCAAAAGAGAGTCAAATTGCTCCCAAGAAATATTGATTGGCATTTTGACATAGATCGGTTTGATACATTGAATTTTCTTGATTTCAGTTAGCAATTTCTTTAGTAAATCAGCTTTTATAAAAGCTTCGCCACCATAAGCGTTTGGACAAGAAATATTCAGAGTATAATAATCGCCAACATTTTCTCCGCTAAGTCTTTTGAAAGAATAAACATAATCCTCAATCGCCCCTTCTATTGTTGCTGAATCAAGACAATTGGTTTTAGCAATTGACACACCTTTAACAAATTTTGTTTTTGGGATTTCAGCTAATCTTTTTATGATTACCTCAACACCGTCATTTCGTAAGCCTTTATTGACTATAATTCCCTTAGACTTCGGCATACGTGTTAATCTAGGTTTCGGATTGCCTTCACAAGGTTTTGCCGTTACTGAACCTATTTCTTCACCAGCCAACCCTATACATGGCAAAATTCTACTCAAATGACCATTATAATCAAATCCAGCCGATAATAAGAATGGAGTTTTATAATAAATTCCATCTACTGTTCGTGAAATATCTGGGCCATGATATCCATAAATCAAATCTACAAAATAACGTGTCAAAGCAAAACGACCCAAAAAGTTTCCAACCACGGTCATCAAGTCATGGATAAATTCTGGATCGAATAGAAAAAATATTGGTTTGAGTACGTACTTATAAAACATACTATTTATTAATTTTCAAGACGAACTGGTATTGTAGTACCGGTAGTAGATGTTGAATTCATCTCTTTATCAGAGAGTTTCTTTTCAATCTTTTTATCCCTTCCCAAAAGTTTTACGATGGCTTCAGCGTCTTTTTTGGCTATAACTAAGCTTGTTTTAGCAAGTTTAATTTTTGAACGAGCATCTTTGAGAGTTTTTTGATTTTTTTCCATTACTATTTTATCACCTTGGTCCGGAATTAAAGGTGCGACCATACTTATTGCTAGTTGTATATTTGTCTGCGCATCAACAAGTTGAGTTTTGAGATCTGTCAAAGTTTTTCTAGCAGAAGCAATGTTTGCAGATGTAATATCAGTGCTTGTAGCAAGACTGTTAATTCTTGTTTCCAATTTTGTGCCAATAATATTCATTATACTAATCATAGTAGTCATTTGGTCTGCAGATGCAATAATATTCAATTGGGGCATAACAAGTGCGTACACACGATAATTAGTATTTATAGTTTCTCTTGTCTCTTTGACCATGTCAGATGAAGTTGCTGTATCAATTAGATTTTTTAATCCATCTAAATTAAAAATTAAACCATCAATTGTAGCAATAATTGAATTTTTATCATTATCAATTAAATTTTTGAATTTATTTATTCTATCTTTTAGTTTACCTAAATTTTCTATGCGCTGATCTAGTTGTTTATCAGCGACACTTTTGACTTTAGAGATCTTATCAGCAGTTTTTTGTGTGAATTTTTGTTCTTTTGATACATCTGTAGAACTTGAATTTTGTAATGTATCTTCTGCATATACCGTAGCAATTGAAGTGACCAAAATCACCGATGCAATTATTATTGATATTTTAGTGTATTTAATCATATTTTTATTATTAAATTGCTTCATTTAATCCTGCATCGATGTTTGCAGTATCAGTATTTAATTCAGTCATTTGAGTACTGAAAACATTGATGTCTGCTTGTAGAGCTTCTTGACTAGTATCAACAACATCACTCATTCCTATACCGGCAGTGTTGGGTAATTTTGCTACGGGAGTTGGAACTATTACCTTTTCTTGATTTTGCTCAACTACCTCCGTCGTATCAGGTTTTTCAAAACCAAACATTACAAACCAGCCGATAACTACAATTACTAAAACAATAACCAATGCTATGCCAGTTTTTGTGGTTGTTGACATTATTTTTAATATTAAGAGTTAATCAGTACATATTAACATAATTTAGACAGATGGACGAGGGTAACCCTAGCCTTTTGTTTTAGTTGTCCACTGTTTTTCCACTGAAATATTTTCGGCGCACGACGTAAACTTTATTGTGCATGATACAATAACTTGCAATATGGAAACAACCTCACCTTATTTCAAAACTAGAGATTTGAAAATTCCTCCCCATAGTCTTGAGGCAGAAAAAGCCTTACTTGGTTCGGCTTTGATACGAGGTGAAGTGATGCATGATTTGATTGATATTGTTAGTGAACAATCATTTTACTCAAACTTACACAGAATGATTTGGTCTACCTTTTTGGATTTGCACACAAAGGGCTCACCTATCGATATCCTGACTGTTTCCAGTAAACTAAAAGAAAAAGAGCAGTTGGAACAAGTTGGTGGTATGGGCTATTTATCAGAAATCATCAATTCCGTACCATCATCAACAAATGCAGATCATTATGCTCAAATAGTTGAGAAGAAACACGGTATGCGAGAATTATTACGGGCCTCCGAGCAAATTTCTGGACTAGGTTACGATGAAGAGTTGGATTTGCATGAATTACTGGAAAAAGCCGAACAAGCCCTATATAACGTTACAAATAAGACTGGTTCTCACAAATTCATTGCTCTAAAAGATACCCTGCATGAAGCTTGGGAACGTCTAGACCATTTACACAAAACAAAAGATGAACTGCGAGGTGTACCAACTGGTTTTATCGAACTAGACAACAAACTTTCTGGTTTTCAAAAATCAGATTTAATTATTCTCGCTGCGCGACCTTCTATGGGAAAAACTTCTCTTGCTCTTGATATTGCACGCAAAGCTTCGGTTAATCACAAAGTTCCGGTCGCTATATTTTCACTAGAAATGAGTTCTCAACAACTAGTAGATCGTATGCTTGCAGCCGAATCTCAAGTTGATTCATGGAAGATACGTACAGGTCACAATCTGTCCGTTGAACAAGATTTCAAGTCTATTGGAGATGCTATCAGTCGTCTTTCTGATGCACCTATTTATATCGATGATGCTCCAGGAAACAATATTTTGAAAATGCGCGCAGTTGCTAGGCGTTTGAAAAATGAGAAGGGTTTGGGTTTAATTGTTGTTGACTACTTGCAATTGATGTTACCAACCAATACAAAACATAATGATAATCTTGTACAACAAGTAACAGAGATTTCTAGATCACTCAAAAATCTAGCACGCGAACTCGAGGTTCCTGTTTTGGCTTTATCACAGCTTTCCCGTGCAGTGGAACAGCGTGGAGGCAAACCTAGACTTTCTGATCTTCGAGACTCTGGTTCTATCGAACAGGATGCGGACGTTGTTATGTTTATCCATCGTGAAGTAGATCAAGATCAAGGTGGTCGCAAAGAAGAAGCTGAGATAATGATCGAAAAACATAGAAATGGCCCAACAGGTGTTATTAAATTACACTTCGATAGCAAGAAAACTACATTTATGTCTATTGATAAGGCTGATTTTGGCGGATTTACTGAGGAATAATGGTGATTAAGACTGTCTGAGGGTAACCCTAGCCCAACTGGGCTAGGGTTACCCTCAGACAGAACAAACAAATATGGACAATTTTAGAAAATTAGAAGAAATATTTACAAAGTTCCCCGGAATTGGCCCTAGACAGGCCCGTCGTTTTGTTTATCATATTTTGAGTCGACCAAATTCTATGGTTAGTGAATTTATAAAATTAGTAAGTGAAGTAAGGAAGCAGACTAATGAATGTTCTATGTGCCATCGGCTATTTTGGCATCAAAACAGTAGTATCAAAATCAGCACTAATGCTGGTCTTTGTAGTACTTGTGCGGATAAAAATCGTGATGGAAATATCTTAGTTATTGTAGCTCGTGATTCTGATTTTGAATCAATAGAGAAAAGTGGCGCTTACAAAGGTTTGTATTTTATTCTTGGAGGCACTATTCCCATTCTAGACAAAGAACCAGAGAAACGTATTCATCTAGAATTATTGTTACATCACATAAAAAACAGGCCAGATTTAACCGAGATTATTTTGTCTCTAAATACGACGCCCGATGGCGAAAATACTATTGAAATAATAAAAGACGCAATATTAAAAATAATTGATAGTACAAAAGTAAAGATTACGGTTCTCGGAAGAGGTTTGTCTACTGGAGCAGAACTTGAGTATGCAGACAGCGAGACTATTAGAAACGCCATCAAAAATCGAGGGTAATAAAAAATCCCCGAAGAGCAATAGGAATGCGCCGTTTTTACTAATTAATTTAGAGAATCTATCTTGACCTCTACGAAAGGTTGTCTGTGACCGTTTTTCTTGTAATAACGACTCTTTTGTTTGTAGTGAACAACAGTAATCTTGGCCAATCTGCCGATCTTGGTAATAGTTGCCTTGACTGAAGCCTTTGGGATAAATGGAGTGCCGATAGTTGTGTCTTTACCATCATCAACAAGAAGGACTTTGTCGAAGACTATCTTGTCACCTTCTTTCTGAGTATCTGATAGCTTTTCAATAGAAATAACGTCCCCTTTTGAGACTGTATATTGCTTGCCACCAGTTTGGATTACTGCGAATTCCATAGTGTCTCACAGTATACAGGTTTTATTAGAACATGCAACTTTTTTGACGAGTTTCGACGAGGGTTACCCTAGTCTCAATTACTCCTCCCCCATCTCCGGTTTCTCCAACATTTCCACCTCTATCCCCGGAGTTTCTCCGGTTATACGCAAAACGTCTTTATCTACCTTCTTGAGCTCTCTATTGGCGTTATTATAGTGATTTACTACTGTAGATAGCGAAAGACCCAGCTTGCCATGATACTCTTCGTATTTCTTGAGATGAGTACCTAGATCTGAAACTCTCTTTATAATATCCTTTGCCGTCTCTTCGATCTGCAAAGCCTTCAAACCTTGCAAAACTGTTTGTAAATAAGCCAAGAATGAAGTCGGAGAGACTATTATAACTTTGTATTTATTAGCCGCTCTCTGGATCAGATTATCGGTTTCTTCGGTGATGGCGCCTATCTTATTGACTAATAGATCATAGTAGATAGCTTCATGAGGAATAAACATAAAAGCAAAATCCATCGTGCCTTCAGTCGGTCTGACATACTTGGCGGTTTCTTGAATCCTTATTTTCAAATCACCAACAAAAGCTTTTTCTAGCTTTTCTCTTTCTGCGGGATTTTTTTCTTCAGCAAGTTTATTATAATTTTCTAATGAAAACTTTGAATCCACAGGAATAATCTTATCTTTTACAAATACTGCCGCATCGACTATCTCTCCATTAGCGAAAGCATATTGCATCTGATATTGCCCTGGTGCCAAGACGTTTTTCAACAGGGTTTCTAGATAATATTCACCCAATATCCCACGATGTTTAGGGTTTTTTAGAATATCTTGCAAATTTTGTAATTGATCAGCAAAAGAAACCACCTGTCTATTGGTCTCATCTAATTTTGTTAACCCTTCAGTCACTTCTTTTATCAATTTTGATGATTCGGAAAGTTGGGCTCTCATTGATTCCTGCATATTTCTTGAAGATTCATGGATCTTGGTATCAACAGTTTTAGTCAAACCATCCACTTTATTATCAACAGTCCTAGATAAATCGCCAACTTTTCTTTCTACAATTCTTCCCAATTCGTTGACCTGTTCCAAAATCAAACTCAAACCTTGATTATCTGCACCTTTTTCTGACTTATTACGCTCAGAATTTACTTTTCTGATGTACAACAAAGCAAAAACAACATTCGCTATTACTAAAACGATAACCAGACCATATAGAAATAATTCCATGTAGACAGTTTAACTTGTTGGTGAATTAAGGGCAAATTTTCTGAGAGATCTAACCTCGTACCAACATAATAATATTTGCGTACTCATTATATCTGTTGTATTCTGTTTGCTAACTTACGCCCGAATAAATTCCACAAGACAATCGTCTTTTATGGTGGTGAACCGTTGTTGATGTTTCCGCTTTTTAAGCAGATCATCAACTACATTAATGTCAGCTACGGTATGGAATTGGCCCAATTCAAAATTGGGCTACTGCTTATCAGCAACGGAACGAAGATCACTGATGAAGTTACCAGAAAAGAACGTATGCAGACGGAAGTGGAACATTCCAAGACATCGAATCAGGTATTGATCGCTTACATCATGTTGGACGGAAGGATATAAACATTTCAGCAACGATCGACGGACACAATGTCGATAAGTTGGATGAGTTGTTTACTCTGCACAAGCAATACCAGTTTCAGACAGTCAATCCTTCTTACACTGAACACGCCACAATGCGCATGATTGAGTACTTTGAAAAGGCACGAGAAATTGGTCTCTATAAAGATCGCAATGAAAATTACACATGTTTTTTGTCGATTTTTGATTGTAATCCGCGATATCTTGAGATAAAATCTTTTCAAGTTTATTACAAACGTTCTCGAGATATGCGAAAAGAAGTGGTTGTCCATGAATTAACACACTTTGCTTTTTATGATTTTTGCAACACTATTGGTATTAAAGATAGCGACGCACTTTGGGAGTTGTCAGAAATTTTTAATGTAATCTTCTTAAATTTAACATCTATACAAAAAGCCATAGGAGCAGAGGAGCTTTTGTTCTACCTTGATCTAAAAAATAAGCTGGAAGCAATCAAGCAGATTTGGGCAAAAAAACTTGATGCTGAAAAATTTATAAAAGAGAGTTTGAGTTACCTTCAGTCAATAGAATAGCCTAAATATTCAGTGTTCTCGCATAACAGAAAAAAATGCGCTACACTATATCTATGACAATACACGAAACAATCAAAAATCAAATAAAAGAAGCTATGCGTGCGAAAGATAGTATTCGCTTAGATACATTGCGTGGTCTCAATGCTTTATTTATGAATGAAATGTTAACCAATAAATCTTTGGATCAAAACGCCGAATATTTATCAGATGATAAAGTGCTAGCTTTGATAAAGAGAAGTGTGAAGCAACGCCATGATTCTATTCGTCAATTCGAGATCGGTAAACGTATAGACTTGGCTGACAAAGAAAGAGCGGAGATTAAAATATTAGAAACTTTTCTACCACAATCTGCCACCAAAGCAGAGATTGAAGCGGTAGTCAAAAGATTAGCAACTGATCTTATGAAAACCGGCGCTCTAGATCCAAAATCTATTGGCAAATTAACTGGAATGACAATAAAAGAACTGGCTGGCAATGCTGATGGCAATGATGTTAAAGAAGTTATCGAGAATTTAATTAATAAGAAGTAGTTTTTTCTATATATTTTGCAGTTTTGACAAAAAACAATTTTTATTGTTAGTTTGACTTTTATGTACGATAGGAGTATAATAAATATCAGATTTTCTTGTCATTGTCAGTAAACCTCAAAAGAAAGGTGTAGACGTGAAAGAACAGAAAGATACTGATTCAAAAAATTATAAATTTGATAAAACACGTGAACGTGAAGCTTGTGGTCTAAGACCACCACGACGAATTTTCGAACAGAGGAGTTTCTGGCCTCAAACAGAAGGGAAACTTTTTTTTCCACACCGTAAGCTTAAATTCACGGGAAACAGAATTGGAAAATCATGTCCATCGGACTAGCTTTACACCCCCACTGCTTCGGCTTGGGGGTATTGTCTTTTTATCTGTAAAACTCACCTTTGCGAATATTAAATTTTTGCAAAAGGTTCCAATTCTACAATAAATATTGCTCCCTTCCCTTCACCTTTCGATTCCGCTCTTATGGTACCGTGATGCGCTTCAATCATTTCTTTTGCTACATATAGACCCAGACCAGTTCCGAGAATATTAGTCTTGCTAGCATTCTCTGCTCTAGTAAATTTCTGGAAAAGATGTGGTAGTGTCTCAGGTGCGATACCCACACCCGTATCTCTAATTGTAAATACAAATTTATGTCTACCCTTGTCTAATGACAAATGAGCGAATATTGAACCCCTTGGAGTATATTTCAATGAGTTATCAATAACATTTGCAAAAACTTGTTTTAATTTGTCACGATCGGCCGTTGTTCGGTAATCAACACCGTGTTCATACGTAAGAGTAAACTTAACACCAGTTTTATCAATATTAGGTTTCAATTCAGCCGCCAAATCTTCTATGAGATTCTTTAGATCGATTGTCTCAAAAGCATATTTCATCGCACCCAATTCTATACGACTAATATTCAAATAATCATTAACTATTGTAACGAGAGTATTGGCTGAGTCTGATATTCTCAAAACACCATTCTTCACCTCTTTATTCAATTCCCCCATTTCCCCTTCAAGAATTAGTGATGCATAACCCTTCATTGCTGTAAGCGGACCTCTCAATTGATGCGTAGCGAAAGAGACGAACTCTGACTTCTGTCTGTTCAAGTCTGTCAATCGAACATTCGCTTTTTCCAAATCTTTTGCGAGGAGTTCGATCTTTTCGCGAGATTCGACTTCTTTAACTACGCTCTGATTAAGTAGTAACCCAACAGCAAAAGTAATTAGCAACAAAACTGAATTAAGAATTTGTTCACGAATATCTCCAGATAATATTATTCTAGTAAAAATGAAAATCCATAACGAAAATATAATAATCTGTGTTGATACTACCTTTACATTAAATAACTGATACCTTAATATCGCATATCCACTTATAGCTGGATAAATTGAAAATAATAAAATAGGATAAGGAGGAATTACAGTTAAAAAAGTAGTTGCAAAAACACTCCCACCTCCTATAGAGGCTGCTAATGTAAATATGATTGTATAAAATAGGCGTTTCCTAATACTTTTATTTTCTGATTTTCTTATAGAAATCCTAGTGGTATTAAGACCATCAAGTACAATTACAACAAAATAAACAAAGAAAAAAATATACAGGGGACCAGGAACTGGAGCAAAATTAAATCCAACTTTTGGAATAACAGTTGAGACAAACTGTGGGAGAGTATTGATGGAAGTAAAAATAAGAGCAATAAATGAATAGGTGTAAATTCGTTTTTTATGTTGATCTACTGTTTCTGTAATAATTAAAACAAGAATATAATAAAACAAAGGAATAAATATTGCTGCGTAATGAAGAATCCAATTACCCACCAAACCCTCTTCAACCGTAGAAACGATAGTCATATAAAAATAAGCTGAGCTCCAAATTGCTGTACACATAGTTAAAGCGAACCAAATTTGGTTTTCTAGTCGCTTTCGATCGTGACTAATAACTACGAATCCTGAAATCAGTGCTGTGAACGCCCCTATAATAAGTGATAGATTATAATAGTTAAAATTAATATACGGCATAATATTATAAATATTTATTTCCTAATTTTGTAAAATCCGGATTACTTATAATATATTTTGCCAAATCAACTAATGAATGATAAGAAAAATTAATTCCATGATGAGGTTCAATGTGTACATCTCCATTAAATTCATCGATCTTTGATATGTTATCTAATACATTTTTATATTTTCCAGAGAATGCGTATACAGCTGACTGAGGAGAGGAGCATGATACATGAGGATTATCTTGCCCATACATAATAACATTTTTCATTAAATGTTGATTATTTAAATATCCATGCCAATGACTAATAGAGAAACCTTTGTTTTCTATACTGTTTACATAGTTATCCCAACAATTTAAATACCTAGCCACTTGTGCAATTAAAGCGTTAGATACAGCATGAGCTAATATTACTTTTGTATCAAATGATGGTTTATAAGTATTATCTATAGATAGACCGTCTGGTAATTCCATCATTAATTTACCATTTACAAGTCCTATTTTTATCAAATCAGAATTAGGATCAAAATTTGTTTTACTTGCCCCAGATTTTATTGTTAATACCCAAACATCTGGTACTTGTAACACAACGCTACTGTTATTTAGTTTGTGTATGATAAATAATTTATTTTTATTTAAAAAATAATCACTATCTATAAAAGCACTCTTGTGTATCTTTTTAAAATCATTCAACTTAATCACTGATATAAGTTTGGTAGGAAGTTGGTAAGCAATAAAACCGAAACTCATACCACTTCTATTATCTAAATGAAGCTTTCCGATTAATTTATGTAGACTGTTTCTAAATGGTAAATCATCTATCTTTTTACCTTCTGGATACAAACCCGTATCAGCAAACAATTTAGCAGAATTGACCATTTCTGAAACAGCGTCAAAGTATATTTTATCCGAAATTTTAAAACGTAAATCATTAATTACAAAATCTTTCAATTTATGTGGAGATATAGGGGCGGCTAATTTGGGTATAAATGATTTTAAAATATGTTCTTCGAAATTGTTATCAGGAAATTTATAAATTGGATGGGATGCGTTAAAATTGTATATTAACCATTTTTTTTGATCAACACCAATAAGAATATTAGTCATGTGATATGCAAACAATGACATAGAGGTATCAAAATGTTCAATAAAATTACTGGACTCATTTATTTTATCGGGCAGATCAACTATGGTAACTACACTATTTGTTCTAAAACTTGATATATACTGCATCTGTAATTTATCAATTGACTGTTCTCCAGAACAGATAACAGTAATATTATTTTTTATTTTTTTACCTGAACAAAGAGTTGTCATAGCTTTAAAGGAAATAAAAAAACTCACTTGTGACAAATTAAATACATACCTAATTAAATAATTGAGATTATTAAAAGAATATTTAAATAATCTTTTTAGTCTTTTCTTAATAGGTACTATTTCCCATATATTTTCATAAGGAATTATTTCTATTCCTATATTACAAAGCGCTTTCTTAAGGTCATTAGTAAACCTTAATACCAATTTACTTGCATTATCTTGATTGGGTGAAAAAGCAATTTTTACCTTGCTTACCATATCTTCTAACTTCAGATCCACCTTCTCGTTAATTCCAAGAATTTTATAAATAGCATCATTGCTTATCATACTGACATTATATCTCATTTAATCAATAATATTATCAACATCTAAATTTTATGCTTTAATTCTAGTAACATATGATTATTATAGACCTACACACAATCTCATTATGGGTTATCGGCATATTGATTATAAGTTTTGATTTTGTTGTATATATTGGTAGCGAAAAAACATCTTCAAGATTATTCAGTTTATTTTCTATTCCAGTTGCACTATGGTCAATTTCTTACGGATTTATGGTTTCATCAACTCAATCAGAATTACCATTAATACTAATAAAGATTAACCATATACTAGGATTGGTTGCATCAATCGGATTTTTATTTTTCTCTATTTCATACCCAAACGATAGGCACATAAAAAAATCAATAATAGTTATTATGGGAATTCTTGGAATTGTATATTCGTACATGATATTTTTCTCTTCTTCAATGATAATTTCTATGTACTCAATAGAATTACCAGACAGATGGGGGTGGAACACAGGAGCAATGTATTTTTCATATTCAATAATATTTTTATTATTATGGATAATTATCTTACATAATTTATATAATAAGAAAGAGTATTTAGTAACAAAAAATGACAGACTCAATCAACAATTTATGTTTTGGGGATTATGTATTGGGATTATACCGCCATTTATTTTAAACATTACTCTTCCTGTATTTCATATTTATGGCATAAGCTGGACCGGACCAATCTTCTCCGCTATCTGGGTCTTTATTATTGGCTACTCAATCATTCAATACAGACAAATGAACGTTCGCGTGGTGATAACAGAAATGCTGGCGATTAGCTTAACGATAATCTTTTTTATTAACATCTTCATTAAAGCTCAATTTGGGGTGATAGAGAACATCATGACATTCTTGGTCTTCTTATTACTAGCCACCTTTCTCATACGGGGCGTTCTAGTTGAAGCCAGACAGAAAGAAGAACTGCGAGATCTCAACGAAAATTTAGAAAGTAAGGTTGCTGAGAAAACTTTAGAAGTAAGGAAATCATTTGAATTAGAGAAACATGCGCGCAGAGAACTAGAAAAGCTCAACGAAGCAAAGAATCAATTCATAATGATTACTCAACATAGTATTAGAAGCCCTGTAAACCAGATTCAGGCAAGATTTACTGACTTACAATCAAAAATCGATCTTGAAAAAATAAAGACTTTGACAGAACACTTCCATATTATCTCAAAAAACCTAGATAGATTGATGAATATAACAAATGATTTTCTTGGCATCGTATCTATCGAAAAAAGTGGCAACATACTTCATTTAAATAAAGTCAACCTACTTCCCTTGTTAGAAAAAGCCATCGATGAACTAAGTTATGATATAAAATCAAAAAACATTTCTTTGGAATATGATAATCAGCCAGAAAAATGGCCTTTGCTAAATATAGATGCGTCGAAAATATACGAAACATTATTAATAATTATTGAAAATGCAATTAAATATAATGTACCAAACGGATCGATAAAGATAAACACCAGCATCTCTAATGAAAGTTTCATTTTATCTATCACAGATAGCGGTGCTGGGATCTCCAAAGAAGATAGTGTCAAGATCTTAAATAAATTATTCCATCGAAGCGATACTGCTCGCCAGATGAACCTAAACGGTATGGGTATCGGTTTATCGGTTGCAAAAGCAATTATCCAAGCTCATCATGGCACAATCAAAATTGATTCTGAAAGAGAGAATCACGGAACCACAGTTACAGTGACTATTCCTATTGATTATCTCAAAATTGATACTGATAATAGATCATAAATTATGGTAGTCTAATCCCATGGATAAATCTCCAAACAAGGAAATGTTAAGTTTTTTTACCGAATGTATCAGTCTTGGCGGTATTCTACTCATGATCATGGGGGCTATTATTCTAAAATTTCTAGAACTTTTCGGAGTGGTAAAGATTACTCTTGATTAGTAGATTCATATAATTCCACGATCTTATCACGAAATATTCTAGTAGTATTCTCTACGGTATTTTTTCTGGAGATAATAATGGGATTTCCGACATTCACAATAATCTTTGGGCGCAAATTATTTGTCTTAAATTTTTTAAATGAAACTGGAATGACGTTTACTTCCGTTTGTTTGAACAGTACTGAAGCACCATTTTTGAATTGACCAATCTGGCCAATTCTACTTATACTCCCCTCCGGATAAATAACCACATTACCTCCTAGAGAAATGATATCCTTTGCTTTTTTAATATTCTTTTCAATACCAAGCCCCGGAGTAATAGTAAAAACCCCGAAAAGTGAATAAATAAAATCTATCAAACCGATCCTAGCAAGGATATTCATGATTTCACTTTCGAAAGTATTTACCGCCATGAATCGCAAAGGCAAATGATCTGTCCTAAATCCTAAAATAAGTCTGAAAGCAAAACTATCATAGAAAGAAACGTGATTGGCAATGATCAAGATCGGACCTTGTACCTTTTTGAAAGCTTCACTTCCATGAATTTCTAATTTAAAAAAGATAGAGAAAATTACACCAAGTAAAGGCCAAGTCATAAATTGTGTAATCCGAGCAAATTCATTGACTAGCTTTTCTTTTGAGAAAATGTCTGAACTAGTATCTATATCGAGCCTACCTATTGTGCCCTCAATGCTATTTGCCATATTTTAACATAAATTATAGCACCTATTCAATAAAGCTAGGCTGGGTATATCTTTGGATGACTGATTGGTATTTTTTTATTGTTGATACTTAAATAAAAACTCCGTCAAATTATTACCCTTCAAATATTGATCGAGAATCATCTCATACTGAGAATACCTCCACTGTTGAATTTTGGGCCAACGATCCATTCTTACGACTGACCAAATTGCTCGACAAAATATAAAATCATTATTTAATGGGAAGAAGAAAATATGAGAGATATTTGTAGCCAAATCATATCCAAGAGGAGCATAAGAAGCTCTTTCCCAATCTATAACACCATTTTCTAAAATATTATGGGGATTAAAGTCGCCATGTGTTAAGACTATTGGAAGTACTGCGATATGTGATTCAACTCTCTGCATTGCTTCTGTAATCTTCTTATCCAGTCTAGGAATCTCTTTGATGACTGTTTCATAATTAATCATACTTCTAAATTCATTTTTCATAAATTTTTTAGAAGTTACAGTATTTAGTTGGGCTTCCGCATATTTCTTAATCAAAATTAGTAAAATTAACCCCACCCTATCCCCACCTCTCATTGACTTTACAACTCGTATATGATATGATGTTGTTAGATTAGCTCTAGCTCGTTGACAAACGAAGAGAGAGCGTCTATCTCAAAAAAAACGCCCTGTACCGCAAGGTTATGGGCACATCAGAAGGGGAACCATGAAAAAATTCTTGTGGTCAATCTTGGCTCTCCTCGCGCTTGTAATGAGCGCGCTTGGAGACGGTGATTGGAAGTTGATTTCCATTACCGATAATTTTCCCGCCGTTAACAGTCCGAAGCTCGCTTCCACCACCAGTGGAGACGGATTGCCTCTCAAGCTTCCCATCGGAAGCACGAAGGCAATCCGTGACTATATAACGGCTTCAAACGGCCTATCAATGAACATCATTGTGGGTCTAGCAGTGTACGGGCCACTGCACAAGGAACTGACCAACTCTCGGTGGTCATACGGGTACGCAAGCTACGACCGTATGTTGGCAGACTCCCGAAGAGTCATGTCACAAGCCATCGACATGTTCGGGACGAATTCAATATCATCAGACACGATGGTGTACGCCATCCTAATGGTGACGTACTTCAATGACAGCCCATCAGTTGAAAGATGGCCGATTGAAAGATGGCCGATCGCATTGGACATCATCAACCCCGCCTCAACGTTTGGTACGTTGACGCTGGACAAGGCCATGGACGTATTGGGTCTGGATGATCCATCCTACACCGAGCTAGTGATAGTCCCAGTACCTAAACTTGCAAAAGTGGAGGTAGTGGCGGAGATCGAACCCGGTGTACAAGCAACAATGACGTGGGCGATAGGAGGTGGTCCTCAGTTATCTTCTACGTGGAAAGAGAAAGATCCTTCAAGGGAAAGTACTATCGCTGGGTACCTGTATCTCAAGGCATGGGCCGCTGACGGCAGTATTAGGTCAAGGATTTCTTTGACCACAGATGATGAAACTGTCACCTACACCCAGTTTGGTGTGAGGATCACTCCACCGAAGTTCACCATAAGGAAGGGAGAGGTGGACGTGACTGTGGCCAGTGGCTCCGATACGGACATCTTTTCTTCTCGGGATCTGAATGGTTGGACTTCCATTCAGTCTCTTAGATCTTTTCATTCGACCTCCGACTATCCCACCGCAACCTTCACGGTTCCGATGGGTCAGAGTCACATGATCTTCCGAGGTGTTAGCTACTAGTCACTACACCTCCACACTCTCTGATGCTTCAATGCGTCGGAGAGATTTTTTTACATTAAATCTAATATTTAGTATATTCAAAAAACTCCCAAACATCTTTATGTTGGGGAGCTTTTTTATTACACCTACTTTGTTATATTTCCCTTTCACTCGTACTGATAACTCTCAATATTGCAGTTCTAGATTCTGCTGGTTTTGCAGAATCTGTACTGTTACAATCAATAGTAAAATTATACTCTCCAACCGTATTAGCAGTCATAGTTAATATACTACTATTTTCGTTTACATTTAGGCTCAACCACCTATTAGAGTCTGAATAAGTAGTAGTTGTATTACACCTATAACCCGTAGGATAATTTTGAGCATCATACATCTCCAACGTATTATCCAAAACCAAAGTGAATGGTCTTCCGACTTTAGTTGTGTAATATGGATTGCCGTCTTTTTCTATTAAATTAATTATAGCACTTTCATGATTCGCTCCAATATACAAATCAATCTTAGGTTCATTGACAATAAAACTTCCACAATTTATTACTACTTGTTGTCTACGTGTATCTGTAGTATCTCTCACAGTAACCTTAACTCCGTAACCTCCAGGTCCAGAAGTGTTTGTAAATGTATGTCGTAATGTTTTACCTCCTGCCAGATTAACATTATCTATACTCCACGTATAAGTATAATTGTTACCAGCTGGTTGTGGATCACTTATCAGACTGAAGGTAACTGGTCTGTTAGGGACTAGTTTTTCTGGCAATACACTACAAAGTGGATCTAATACTGGAATAAATGTTATTTCTGTAATTGGTGTAGGTGTAAAGGTACATGTAGGAGTTATATAATATTCTTTTCCCATCTCTCTTACGTTCAAACTAACATTTACAGGTACGTTGTAATTATTATATAATTTATAGAAAATAGGACTGGTAGACCATTGTCCATTATCCCACTGATATTCATAACTACCACTACCGCCAGCAGAGACAGCAGTAAATTTTACTCTACCATTAAAATCTTTAGCCTCACACTGAGAGGTTAATGTAACAACGTCTGTATCAGCGTTAAAACTGAGCCAACCTACAACCTCACTGCCCCAAGCCATTCCAGTGATTTTACCTGTTTTAACATCCATTGAAAGACCATTATAGTTTGTTCCAACCGCTTGAGCATTAGCGGTATTAATGTTCAACATAGAAACAGGTGTAGCTGTTGGTGTTGGACTAGGGGCGACAGTAGGAATACTAAGGTGGTTGATTCCAGCTAGTTTTATCCAACCATCCCAACCATCTGTCCTAGGTAACATAGAAGAACAATCTCCATTAACTGTCCCAGCACAAGCTCTTATCCAACCTTTTATCTCACCGGTAGTAAGGTTTACATTGGCTTGACCAGCGTCCCCAGTAGGATAGTTCGATAAATCATGAAATTTGATCCAACCGATATTTGATGACCATGCATAACCTTTCATGTCTCCAGTACCCTGATCAATTGTAATTGGTTCTAGAGTTGATGTAGTACTTGAATCAAGTTTTACCCACCCAATATTTGATGACCAAGCCCAGCCAGTTAGATTACTAGGGGAAGCGTTTGTAGAAAATGTAGAATCAGGAGAGTATGACGTAACTGAAGCATTCTTAGCGTATGATCGAAAATGATAAATATTCCCAGGTAACAAGCCTGTAACTGCTATAGTAAATGTTCCAACAACGGAAGAAGGTTGTTTGGCAATTACTCCATAATTTGTACTAATACCGTATTCGAAACCTCTTTCTGTAATTGGGCCACTAGTAACCATACCACCGAGAGTGACTGAATTTCTGGTAATACTGGAAGCTGTTACAGTAGATGACATGATTGGAACTGGGGCAGGAGTAGGCGTTGGAGTTGGACAAGAAGAGGTTGTAAATTGTCTTCGTGGTGTTGAATAACCTGTTCCAGCTCCATTTGTGGCATAAGCTCTAAAATAATAAATCGTATCACATGATAATCCACTTAAAGACATTGTATATACACCTGTAGCGGATGAGCTTTGTGATGTGTTTGATCCATAAGTAATAGTAGTACCGTATTCGAAACCTCTATTTGTAACTGGACCAGATATAATTTGGCCTTGGAGGGTAACTGAATCAGCAGTTATGCTTGAAGCTGTTGCGGTAGATGACATGATTGGAACTGGGGCAGGAGTAGGCGTTGGAGTTGGACAAGAAGAGGTTGTAAATTGACTTTCTGTTGATTGATTTGTCCCAGCTGCACTTGTGGCATAAGCTCTAAAATAATAAATCGTATCACATGATAATCCATTTTCAGAAAGTGAAAAGTTATTTGATCCAAAACCACTAGCTGAGAGTTCCTTAACAAGATCGAGGTAAAAATTTTGAACAATACCATATTGAAAACCTCGATTAACAACAGTTGCACTTCCACTAGAACTTACAATCCCATTCATAGTAGCAGATGAATCTGTTACCGTTGGTGCGGAACCCAAAATTACAGTTGGAGGCATTTGTGACGGTGGTGTAGGCGTTGGAGTTGGACAAGAAGAGGTTGTAAATTGTCTTCGTGGTGTTGAATAACCTGTTCCAGCTCCATTTGTGGCATAAGCTCTAAAATAATAAATCGTATCACATGATAATCCACTTAAAGACATTGTATATACACCTGTAGCGGATGAGCTTTGTGATGTGTTTGATCCATAAGTAATAGTAGTACCGTATTCGAAACCTCTATTTGTAACTGGACCAGATATAATTTGGCCTTGGAGGGTAACTGAATCAGCAGTTATGCTTGAAGCTGTTGCGGTAGATGACATGATTGGAACTGGGGCAGGAGTAGGCGTTGGAGTT
>Ga0163154_10002555_pt1 | contig 26446 bp, 21 predicted proteins | sample OliLakLV19MP9P1_FD_148649 | JGI IMG/M metagenome (GOLD analysis project Ga0163154, IMG submission 148649) | Freshwater microbial mat bacterial communities from Lake Vanda, McMurdo Dry Valleys, Antarctica - Oligotrophic Lake LV.19.MP9.P1 | ecosystem: Environmental > Aquatic > Freshwater > Lake >... | reverse complement strand
GCTCGACGTCGCTGTGGCCCCGCTGTCGAACCAGAGGTGGTCGAGCTGCACCGGGACGTCGAGCGGCTGGCGGAATGGCTGCACCAAATTGGCCTCCAGGACGTCGACGTCGACGCCGGCCCGCAGGAGCAGCGTGAACGGCTCGCCCACGAACGGCGCGCGCTCCGGGAGGACGAGCTCGATGAACGCGTAACCCTTGCTCGATTCGTCGCGGATCGTGCCCTGGGCGACGGCTGCATGGGCCAGAGCAGCCGCGTCGACGGCCATGGCAACGGCCGTCAGGAGCGCGGGGAGGGTCAGGGACAGCATCCGGGGTCAGCGTTTTGGCTCTCGCGGGGCCGAGAGTCTATCGGTTGCGCCGATCACGAGCGCGCAGCGTGGCGCGCCTCGGAACAGCGGCGTCCGAGCGCCGGGGACCTACCGCTGGGCCGTACGGGGCGGAGGCGGCGGGCGCTGGGGTTGTCCGAGCTCGACGCGTAGGCATCGTCGAGCTGGCGGCCTACAGATCCTCGTCCCACGCCCCGGCGTAGTCTTTCCCGTGTGAACGTCGTCCGCTGCCCTATGCGTCCGCTCCGAATCCTCGTGCTCTCCGCTGCGCTCTGGTCCGCGCTCTCTCTGGGCCTCGCCCTGGCCCAGGACCCGGCGCTGCCGCCGGCGCCGATCCCGCCCGCGCCTCCGCAGCCCGCAGCCCAGGACGACGACCCGTCACTCCCGGGCACACCGCCCGGCGCGGGCCGCGAGGCGATGTGGTACGCGCCGACGGCGGAGGACTGGGCGAAGCCCGTGCTCATCCAATGGGAGCGCACGTGGGCGGACGCAGTCGCCGTGTCGAAGGAGACGAACAAGGCGATCCTCGTCTGCATCAACATGGACGGCGAGATCGCCAGCGAGCACTACGCCGGCGTGCGTTATCGCCAGCCAGAGGTCGCGGCGCTCTTAGCGCCGTACGTGTGCGTGATCGCGTCGGTGTATCGGCACAACCCCCGCGACTATGACGAGCAGGGGCGACGCATCGAATGCCCGCGCTTCCACGGCGTGACGTGCGGCGAGCACATCGCCATGGAGCCCGTGGTGTACGAGCAATTCCTCGACCAACGCCGCATCTCGCCCCGGCACATCATGGTCGAGCTCGACGGCAGCGAGGTCTACGACGTCTTCTACGCGTTCGACACGAAGTCGGTCTTCCGCTCGATCCGCCAGGGCATCGCCCTGCGCAAGATCCAACCGAACCCCGAGAACCCCGAGGTGCCGACCATCCTCGAGCGTGTCGTCAGCTCGTGCGCGAGCGACAAGGTGATCGTCGAGCAGGCGTATGTGAAAGGCGACCGCGAGCTGCGCCGCGAGCTCCTCGCGACGGCGCTGGAGAACAGCGCTGCCGCGCCGATCGACCTGTTGCGCCTCGCGATCTTCGGACTCGACATCGAGCTATCGCGCCTCGCGCGCGAGGCCCTCGCGCAGTCGAATGCGCCCGGGGCAGTGGATCTGATCGCCGAGGCCCTGCGTGTGCCATTGACGGCCGACGAGCGCAATGCGCTCATCGCGGCGTTGGAGCGACTCGGCGCAGCGGACGAGAACGCGCGCACGTTGGCCGTCGTGCACCGCGGCCTCGGCGCGGAGTCCGGGACGGTCAAGGCCGGCGACTGGGCGAAGCAGCTCGCCGGCGCGGGCCCGGCGAAGCAGCACCACGGCATCAGCGCGCTGACGTCGAAGATCGATTACACGCACGCTGCCTCGGAGGCGCGGCCGGAGGACCCGACGGCGCGCCTCGAGCTCGCCGAGTCGTTCCTCTCGCTCGGTGTCGACCCCGAGACCGCGCGCGCGGTCGGCAACGACCGGCGCACGGGGCAGCAGTTCACGCGCTTCATCTTCGAGGACGCGCTGCGCGCGGGCGAGGAGGCCGAGGCCATGGGCGCGACCGGCTGGCGCGTCGACGCCGCGATCGGCCTCGCGCTCTACTACCTGGACGAGCTCGAGGAGGCCGACACACGCGCCGAGCGCGCGGCGCAGGCGGTGCCCGCGGGCGATACGTCGTGGCACGCGATGGCCGTACTGGGCCTCTTCGCCGAGGCACGCCAGCGCCAGATCCGGGCGCTGCTGCGCGAGCGCCAGGAGGTCCCGCCGGCGTTGATCTCCGACGTGCATGCGACATATTCGATTCTCGCGCACCATCCGCTTGGCACGGAGGATCAGGTGCTCGCGCACGTGGACTTCCTGCGCCGCTTCCGCGCCGTCGACCGCGCGAACGAGGCGCTCGATCGTGGCCTCGCGAAGTACCCCGACTCGACGCCGCTGCACGCGCGGCTGCGCGGGCGGCTCCTGGAGGAGGGTGGGCCGACGCTGCTCATCCCGACATATGAGCGCCTGCTGACCGAGCCCGATGCACCGGTGAACCTGCCGTGGTTTGCGGCCTTCGCCGCGTTGATCGCAGGCGAGTACCACGTCCGCGGCGGCGAGGACGAGCTCGGCGCGGCGGCCTACACTCGCTCGATCGAATGGTGGGACCGTTCGATCGTGGCCAACGCCACGAACCAGGAGTCCGCCGACCACTACGCGGCCATGGCGCTCATGGGCCGCGGGCGGCTCGCGATGCAGGGCGGCGCCTTGGACCCGGCGCTCGCGGACATGCTGGCGTCGTTCCAGCGACGGCCACTGGCGGCGAACGCAGTGGACGGCCTCGGTCATTACGGCACGGCGAACGCGCGCATGCTCGGCGCGAAGCTCACCGACGCCGGCCGCGCGGAGGACGCGGCGCGCCTGGACGCGGCGCTCGCGGCGCTGCCGCTCGAGGCGCTCGCGCCGCCAGACTTCGAGCTGGAGCGCCCGCGGGACGACGGGCGCGGAGTCAGCGAGGAACGGCCCGCGGAGCCGCGCCGTCGGCGCCGAAGCCAACCCTCGGGGGGATGAGGGTCGTTGACGCAGGGCGCGCGAGCGACCCCCGCGGCGCGCGGTACGGGCCAGGCCGTCCGCTGCCAGCCTGACAGGCGCGGGACCGGGACCAGCCGGGCCCTGCCACGCTGGCAGCCGGGCCACCCGCGGCTGCGGCCGGTCGGGCCCGCTCCGTCCCGATCGGGTGGGTCCCGGGGCGCGGCACGCGGTTTGCTCCTCGGAGGCACAGGCCCCCCGTATGGTCCACCGCATCCTCATCGCCGACGACGACCTCGAGATCCGCCAAGGGGCGGCCGAGCTGCTCGCGTCGCTCGGCCTGGAGATCGTGCAGGTCGAGGACGGCGGCGCCGCCCTCGACTTCGTGCGCGCGGAGTTCGCCGCCCGGCGGCCCCTGCACCTCGCCCTGGTCGACGTGCACATGCCGGGCCCGCCGAACCCCTCGGACCGGCGCCTCGACGGCGGCCTCGCGCTGTTCGACGCCCTGCGCGGCGCCGCGCCGAAGCTGCCGTGCATCCTCTGGTCCGGCGCGTCCTCCGACGCTGTCGCCGACTGGGCGCTCCGGTCCGGCGCGAGCGCGTTTCTGCGCAAGCCGGTCGCGGCGCGGCTCCTGCGCGAGACGGTGCGTGAAGTGCTCGAAGCGCACTGGAATCGCGCCGGCTGAGCGGCGCTCGCCGCCCCCACCAAGAAGCTCACCGCGGCGCGCCTTCGCGCCGTGGCCCAACGAACCCCGAAAGTCCACACGGACCCCAGAAGCTCAAAGAGTCATGGCCACGACGAAGACCAAGAAGACCACCGTGAACATCCGTCCCCTCGGCGACCGCGTACTGATCCAGCGCGTCGAGGCGGAGGAGAAGACCGCGGGCGGCATCCTGCTGCCCGAGAGCGCCAAGGAGAAGCCCAAGGAGGGCATCGTCATCGCCATCGGCGACGGCAAGACGCTCGAGAGCGGCGACAAGACGAAGTTCGCCGTCAGCAAGGGCGACCGCGTCCTCTTCACGTCCTACGCCGGCACCGAAGTCAAGCACGACGGTGAGACGTATCTCGTCATGCGCGAGGACGACATCCTCGCGATCGTCGGCTGATCCGTTGGGCCGTGCGTTGAGCGGGACACCGCTCGCCCGGCCGCCCTCCCGTCCTTCCAGCGCCCCTTGTCACGCGCCGGTCACGCACCGGCAACCCTCCCATGGCAGCGAAACAGATCACGTACGACGCCCACGCCCGCGAGCACATCCGCAATGGCGTGAGGAAGCTCGCCCGCGCCGTCAAAGTCACGCTCGGTCCGCGCGGCCGCAACGTCATCATCGAGAAGTCCTTCGGCAGCCCGACCGTCACCAAGGACGGTGTCACAGTGGCCAAGGAGATCGAGCTCGAGGACGCCTACGAGAACATGGGCGCGCAGCTCGTGAAGCAGGTCGCCCAGCGCACGAACGAGGCGGCGGGTGACGGCACCACGACCGCGACGGTGCTCGCCGAGGCGATCTTCGAGGAGGGCCTCAAGAACGTGACCGCCGGCGCGAATCCGGTCGCGCTCAAGCGCGGCATCGAGGCCGCCGTCAACGCGGCCGTCGCCGAGCTCAAGAGGGTCTCGTCGACCGTCAAGGGCAAGCAGGAGATCACGCAGGTCGGCTCGATCGCCGCCAACAACGACATGGAGATCGGGGCGAAGATCGCCGAGGCCATGGACAAGGTCGGCAAGGACGGTGTCATCACCGTCGAGGACGGCCGCGGCATGGAGACCGAGATCGAGTGGGTCGAGGGCATGCAATTCGACAAGGGTTTCCTGTCGCCGCACTTCGTCACCGATGCCGCGAAGATGGAGTGTGTCATGGAAGACGCCTACATCCTCGTGCACGAGAAGAAGATCGGGACCGTGCGCGACATGATTCCGCTGCTCGAGAAGGTCGCGCAGTCCGGCAAGCCGCTGCTCATCATCGCGGAGGACGTCGAGGGCGAAGCGCTCGCGACGCTCGTGATCAACCGCCTCCGCGGCGCGTTCCAGTGTGTCGCGGTCAAGGCGCCGGGTTTCGGTGACCGCCGCAAGTCGATGATGGAGGACATTGCGGTTCTCACCGGCGCGAACGCGATCATGGAGAACCTCGGCGGCTCGCTCGAGACGGCGACGATCGCCGATCTCGGCCGCGCGAAGAAGGTGATCGTGTCGAAGGACAACACGACGATCATCGAGGGCGCGGGCAAGAAGACCGAGATCAAGGCGCGCATCGAGCAGATCCGCGCGGAGCTCGACAACACGAAGAGCGACTACGACAAGGAGAAGCTCCAGGAGCGCCTCGCGAAGCTCGCCGGCGGCGTCGCCCAGATCAACGTGGGCGCCGCGACCGAGTCTGAGATGAAGGAGAAGAAGGCGCGCGTCGAGGACGCGCTCCACGCGACGCGCGCGGCCGTCGAAGAGGGCATCGTGGCCGGCGGCGGCACGGCGCTGCTCAACTGCATCGGCGTGATCGAGGCGCTGAAGCTCACCGGTGACGAGCGGGTCGGCGCGATGATCGTACGCCGCGCGCTGGAGTCGCCGTTGCGTCAGATCGCGATCAACGCGGGTCAGGACGGCGCGGTCGTCGTGCAGAACGTGCGCGCGGCTGGCAAGAAGAACTGGGGCTACAACGCGGCCACGGACGTCTACGAGGACCTCGTCGCGTCGGGCGTGATCGACCCGACGAAGGTCGTGCGCTGCGGCCTGCAGAACGCGGCCTCGGTCGCGACCCTGCTGCTGACGACGGACGCACTCGTGAGCGACTCGCCTGAGGGCAAGGAAAAGGAAAGCGCCGGCGCCGGACACCACGGGCACCAGCACTGATTCCGCTGCCCGGCGCCCTGCGGCGCCGAGGTGACGACGAAGGGGGCTCGTCGCTGCCGCAGGCAGCGACGAGCCCCCTTGCCGTGGGGTTCAGCGGGACGACGGATGAGCGGTCGGTGCGGGATCAGCCTGCTGTCATCGCGTCCGGCGACGGCCTGCGAGCTGTGACCGTTGCGCCCGTGCTCGACGCCGCGGAACGCCCTGCGCCGATCGCGGCAACATGAGTGTCGATAGCGGCCCCAAGCCGTGAGGCACGAGCCGCCGCGCGGGCCGGCCGCCGCCGGGACCGCCGATGCTGGAACGTTCGCACGTCGCGCTGGCCTCGGAGTCGCCGCGGTGACCATGCGGGCCGAGCCCTGCGTGCCGAGCAACGGGGGGCGGAACACTGGCGGCCCAGCGGGACGGGGCGCGCCGCTCCAGCGTTTCGACCGGCGCGTGTGAATCGCCCGGCCGTCACCTCGGTCGCCGTCGGGTTGGAAATGCGGAAACGATCCTGGGTTGGGCGACGTCATCGCGTGCTGCGCGGGCACCTCGGCACGTTCCTCTCGTGCTTCGTCGATGAACATGGCGGCCGCACGCTGCCGGCCCACCTCGAACGCGAGCTGCGCGCCGCGATCACCTGCGGCGACCTAGCCCACGGCTTCTGGCGCGTGCGGTGTCCGGACTGCGCCCTGGACCACCTCGTCGCGTTCTCGTGCAAGGGGCGCAGGTTCTGCCCTTCGTGCCGTGGTCGCCGCATGGCGGAGGTCGCCGCGCACCTCACGACGAACGTGATCCGGTACGTGCCGGCGCGTCAGTGGGTGCTGTCGCTCCCTTGGGCGCTGCACTTCCGCGTGGACATGGCACCCCCGCACCCTGCCAGCTCTTCCACTCGCCTCCTGACCTACCCGCTATGTCCATCGTACCTCGCCCAGACCATGACATGGCGATCGAGGTCGTTTACGATTGCATCCACGATGGTGAAGGCGGACGGCAAGTCGCGGACGGTGCAGGTCGAGCTTCCCGACGAGCTGTTCGAGGCGTACCCGTGGGACCCGCATCGGATCGCCTTGCAGTTGCGAATGCTCTGGCTCCTCGAACAGGTCCGCGAGCGTCGCCTCGGGCACGGCAAGGCCGCGGAGTTGGCTGGCGTAGCGAGGGCGCAGTTCCTCGAGATCATGGGTGAGCACCAAATGTCGGCCTTCGACTACGACGCTCACGAGCTCGACGAGGAGTTCGGGTAGTCGCGCCGTGCTAGTCGTTGCAGACGCAGGACCGCTCATATTCTTGAGCGCCATTGACCAGCTGGAGTTGCTGCGGACACTTCATGACCGAGTGTTGATTCCGAGCGCTGTCTTCGATGAAGTCGTCGAGAACGGTGCAGGCCTACCCGGTTGCGTCGAGGTTGCGCAGGCCACGTGGTTGGAGATTCTCGAGGTCGACGAGGCCGACCCGGTGCTGCGCACATTGTTGACCACGCTCGATACTGGTGAAGCTGCCGCGCTCGCCCTAGCTCACCGCGAGCGTGCCGATCTCGTGTTGATGGACGAGCGGAGAGGCCGCGCTGCCGCGCGTCGACTCGGCTTGAGCGTTCAGGGTACGCTCGGAGTTCTCGTCCGCGCGAAGCGAGCAGGCGCGCTCGAAACGGTCGGAGCGCACCTCCATTCGCTGCGCGAAGCTGGCTTCTGGATCGCGGACGACATCGTCCGTCGCACGCTGGATGCCGCGGGTGAGGCAATGCTCCCGGAATAGACTGCGTCGCACTCGAAGCGCCGGGCGCGGACGAGCGCCTGGGGATGAAGGACTGCTTGAAGCATCCGGTACCTGCGCCGGAGCGAAGTCGCCACGCGCGCCTGCCGGACCGGGTCGATCAAACTTTCGTCGCCCCGGCCCGTGAGGCTGCTTGGTCGGCGCTCTTCTGATCGAGCGACGCGCTGCCACCCTTCGGCGACCTAGCCCACGGCTTCTGGCGCGTGCGGTGTCTGGACTGCGCCCTGGACCACCTCGTCGCGTTCTCGTGCAAGGGGCGCGGGTTCTGCCCTTCGTGCCGTGGTCGCCGCATCGCGGAGGTCGCCGCGCACCTCACGACAAACGTGATCCCGTACGTGCCGGCGTCGGTGAGTGCTGTCGCTCCCTTGGGCGCTGCGCTTCCGCCTCGTAGCCGATCCGGACCTCTGCCGCGCCGTCGCGAGCGCCTTCCTGGATGCGCGGTTCGCGCACCACGTCCGCGCGGCCAGGGCCGCGGGTCACTGCGCCGGGCACGAGTCCTACGCGCACCCCGGAGCCGTCAACTTTGTACAGAGGCTCGGATCGGCGCTAAAAATCAACCCTCACTTCCACTCGCGCTCGATAGCGGCTCGCCCCTGTACCGCCGAGGTTTTGAGCGGCGGCTCAACCGCTGGCTCAGGGCGAACGGCTCGCGAAAGACCCACCCCCCGAGAGCGCGAACAATTCTCGTTGCAGTGGGCGGATTTCGATGGTTTTCACACTCAAGCAATCACCTGCGGGCCGAGAATGCCCAAGTGCGAAGGTTTTCGCACTCGCCCAGAACAAAACACACAACCCTGCGCCCCGAGATGGCCGTCGACTCCCGAGACCAGCCCGTTGGCTATGCAGCACTCATCAAGGAGCTCGGCCTCGATGTGCTGCCGCCCCGCCGTGCCTCGTTCGTGAGTCGAAGGTCAGTCATTCGCTTCGAGGCGGGCAGCGACCGAGACACGACCCACTACCCCGTGGGATACGCGCCGGACCCGACCCCAACCGCGCAGCTCGAGTTCGCGCTGAAGTACGAGGGTCTCGAGCTCGAGGTCTTGCGCGCTGCGTTCGAGGCACTCGATCCGGGCGAACTCGCAGCCTGGATTCGAGCTACTCCGACGGGCAAGTATACACGGCGCGCCTGGTACTTATACGAGTGGTCCATGGGCCGGACCATCGACGTCCCTGACGCTCCGAACGCCATGTACGTGAGTGTGTCGGACCCGGAGAAACACTACACGTCGGAGGGCGTAACGAGTCCGCGGCATCGTGTGCGGGACGACCTGCTCGGGACACCCGAGTTCTGCCCGGTGGTCCGTCGGACGCCCCTCCTCGATGCGCTGTCGCAGAAGCGCCTCGAAGAGCGAGTCGCAGCGGTCGTTGCAAGTCATGCACCGGAAGTGCTCCGGCGAGCGGCGAACTATCTCTATCTGAAAGAGACGAAGTCGAGCTTCGAGATCGAGCGCGAGACGCCTGGCCGCCAGCGGACACTGCGCTTCGTCGAGCTCCTGCGGACCGCGGACGCACGTGAGCCGCTGACGCACGACGCGCTCGTGCGTGCGCAGAACGCGATCGTCGACCCACGCTTCGCAGAGAGCGGGTATCGGACCGATCAGAACTATGTGGGTCAGTCCCTGACTGGCTACAGGGAGGTCGTCCACTACGTCTCGCCCAAGCCGGAGGACGTCGCAGCGCTGATGCGCGGCTGGTTCGCCTGCGCCGAGCGCCTATTCGCCTCCCGCGTGGATCCGGTGGTGCAGGCAGCCGTGCTGGGCTTCGGGTTCGTTTACATCCATCCGTTCGACGATGGCAACGGTCGACTGCACCGTTATCTCGTGCATCGCGTGCTGTCCAACGGCGGGTTCACTCCGCCAGGCCTCGTCCTGCCCGTGTCGGCGGTCATGCTCGCCGACCCCCGCGGCTACGACGCATGCCTCGAGACGTTCTCGGTGCCGCTGATGCACAGCCTGCGGTACGAGCTCGATGCGCGTGGGGTGCTCACCGTGCAGAGGGACTCCGCCCGCTACTACCGCCACTGGGACGCGACGCGCGCCGCGGAGTACCTCTACAGTGTGCTGGAGCGCACGATCGAGGAGGATCTCGTCGGCGAGCTGGACTTCCTGCGTCGCTTCGACAAAGCGTGGCGTGAGCTGCGCGAGATCGTCGATCTGCCGGACCGGCGGCTCGAGCTGTTCATCCGCCTGTGCCTCTCGAACCGCGGTCGACTGTCGGCGCGCAAGCGTGAGCAGTTCGCGGAGCTCACGGAAGCAGAGGTCGAGGAGCTCGAGCAGGTCTTGCTGGCCTCGGGGCTCGTCGCCGAGGAGTGAAAACAACGACATGGAGATCGGCGCGAAGATCGCTGAGGCCATGGACAAGGTCGGCAAGGACGGTGTGCGAACGCGATCATGGAGAACCTCGGCGGCTCGCTCGAGACGGCGACGATTCAGGACCTCGGCCGCGCGAAGAAGATCATCGTGTCGAAGGACAACACGACGATCATCGAGGGCGCACGGCGGGCACCAACACTGAAGTCGCTGCCCGGCGCCCTGCGGCGCCGAGCTGACGACGGAGGGGGCTCGTCTCTGCCGCGGGCAGCGACGAGCCCCCTTGCCGTGAGTTCAGCGGGGCGACGGATGAGCGGTCGGCGCGGGATCGGCCTGCTGTCACCGCGTCCGGCGACGGCCTGCGAGTCGGGTTGGAGACGCGGAAACGATCCTGGTTCGGGCGACGTCATCGCGCCGCGGGCGAATCCTGGCTGCGCGAATAAGGGCTGTGCGAGTACGGGCTGTGCGAGTACGGGCTGTGCGAGTACGGGCTGTGCGAGACCGACGTCGTGCGGCGCGACCCGTCGCGGAGCGCCTCAACCGCGTGCTGCGCGGGCACCTAGTGACGTTCCTCGCGCGCTTCGTCGATGACACGGCCTGCGACCGCTGTCGCCTATGCGGGTCCGGGCACAAGGCCGATCGTTCGGCCGGCGACGCCGATCGCAGCAATCTCCCATCGCGCACGCGATCTCGTGTTGATGGACGAGCGGAGAGGCCGCGCTGCCGCGCGTCGACTCGGCTTGAGCGTTCAGGGTACGCTCGGAGTTCTCGTCCGCGCAAAGCGAGCAGGCGCGCTCGAAACGGTCGGAGCGCACCTCCATTCGCTGCGCAGAGCTGGCTTCTGGATCGCGGACGATATCGTCGGTCGCACGCTGGATGCCGCGGGTGAGGCAATGCTCCCGGAATAGACTGCGTCGCACTCGAAGCGCCGGGCGCGGTCGTGCGCCTGGGTATGAAGGACTGCTTGAAGCTTCCGATACCTGCGCCGGAGCGAAGTCGCCACACGCGGCTGTCGGGCCGGGTCGATCGATCGTTCGTCGCCCCGGTCCGTGAGCCTGCTTGGTCCGCGCTCTTCTGATCGAGCGACGCGCTGCCACCCTCAGCCGGTCGCACGCGCCGAGCCGAAGCCGCCGTCCTCGCGCTGCGCCGCGAGCAACGCTACGACCGCCAATCCTAGCGCCATCGCACCGTCTTGCCACGGCCCGCCGAGGTGCGTGAGCTCGCTGACCGCCACCGTCGCGAAGGCATGCTCGAGCGGCGCGGGTTCTTGATGGCGCTCCGCGTCGGGTCGCAACGCTCGAAGCTCGAGTTCGTAACGTAATCCGTCACTATGCGCGGCAATAAAGGAAACTCCCCACCGGATGGGAGGTAGGCTGGTAACGATGGAGATCGCCTGGACCTGGCGAGTGCCTCAACCCGCGAATCCAATGCGACCGAAACCAGCCAAGTACCCCCGCGCAACGGCGTCCCTGCTGCTGCTCACGCTCTCGGCAACGGCCAGCGCCCAGACGACCTACTACGTCGACGCCGTGCAAGGCAACGACACTAACAACGGCCTTGCGCCTGCGAGTGCGTGGAGGACGATCACGCGGGCCGCGAACAGCGGGCTGCTCCAGGACTTCGACGTCGTGGAGGTCGCTCCCGGTCGCTAAGACGCGGCGCTGGGGGAGGGCTTTCCGATCACACTGAACGAGTCGTACACGCTGAACGCACCTGGCGCGATCATCGATGGCGGCGGTGCTTCCGCCGCGCTGATCTTCGCGGCGACGCGCAACACCGTCTTCTTTCCCATCGACACTGGTGTTCGACTGGTGGGCGCGCGGGTGGAGAATGCGCGCGTCGGCATTGTTCAGATCGGGTCCTCGGGTGGCTCAGTCGATCGTGCGGAGCTCGCCCGGTGTGATATCGGGGCCGACGCGCGTAACGCCCCGTTCTCTTCCGCGAGCACTGACGTCCAGGACTGCCGCATCGGAGTCCGCGGCACGGACGCCGAGCTGGTCACGCGGCGTTGCAACTTCTCACACTGCGGTGATGCGGTCTCCGCATCGTTGAACTGGAGCACCGTCATGTTCTTCGACGACAATGTGATTCGCAGCTGCGATCGCGGCCTCGTGACCGATGCAACGACGGGGGACGTCCGAATGTTCCTGGCGCGCAATGCGTTCGTCGACTGCGGTGAAGCAATCGTGATCGACGGCGTCACCGGTACGGCGCCACTGTTCTCGGCCAGTCGCCTCACGATCGCAGGCAACCTCGTAGGCCTGCACTTGCGGGTGAGTCTCTTGCAGATTTCAGGGCTGTCGGACTCGATCGTCTCTGGCAACCAGGTAGATGCTCTGAACGGATTCGGATCGATCCAGGTCACGGACTCCATCGTCACCAGTGGTTCGGTCACGGGTCCCGGCGTCGTCGCCATCGACCCCGAGTTCAGGCGGGCGGCACTGGGTGATTATCGTCTTCGGCGCGGCTCTCCGGCGATCGATGCTTCGTCCCTGAACCGCTACAACGAAGCCGTCGACGGCGACCTCGACGGCGTCGCCGCGTGGGACTACGGTGCCTTCGAGTACCACACTCTCGAAGCGACCGATCAAGCGTTCTACGGGGTCTGGGTCGAGAGTGATGTGCGACCCGGCTCGAACGTGACCCTGGTCGTCGACGCCGTGCCGAACTCCACAGTCGTCGTGCGCTACGCGCTCTCGCCGAGCTGGAGCACGCTGACGCCCTTCGGCTATGACTACGTGCCGCTTTCGGTCAATCCCCGCATCATCGTGCGCGCTGTCGGCCCGGGACCGGTCCTATCTTCTGTCGCCCAAGTCGATATCCAGATTCCGAACGACCCGGCGCTCATCGGGGACTACTTCCTCGCGCAGGCCCTCGTGCGCACCCCGGCTGCTGCCGCAGGCGGTACGTTGACCAACCGCCATTTCATCAGCGTCCGTTAGGTCGACGCACCGGTCCGTCGAGCGACCCTTCGAGAATCGGAACACGACGCCGCTCACCACGGGGTTGACGAAAACCCAGAGGTAAGACTGTGACACCTTCGTCCTCGCCCTGTGCTCCTGCTCGAGTCGACACTTCACCGGCGTCTCGTCGAGCTGCAGGAGCGCGCTCTCGCGGCGGTGCTCGACGGGAGCGGCGAAGGCGCGCCGGCGTCGCCAGGCATAGATCGTCTCCTTGACGACACCGAGGCGCTCGGCGAACTCGGCGACGGAGAGGCACTCGTGTTCAGCGGCGTCGAGCAGCTCCGAGTACCAGGCTGCGCGGTGCTGGCGCTGAGTTGGGCGGGCTGCGATGAGTTGAGAGATGTCCATGGGCATAGGATCGGTCGCCGATCGCCCGGATTGACCGGGTCGCCTACCACCCCCGTCGGACGCTATCCATGATTGCGATGATCACGGACCCGCTGACCATCCGGAAGCTCCTTTTGCACCTGAAGTTGCCTCCGGACCCGTTGCCGATCGCCCCGAGACGTGAGCCGGCCCAGTCGGCGCTCTTCGGATCGAGCGAAGGGCCGCCCCTCGCATCCCGACCCGGACGGATGATGGCCTCCGAGCCGGGCCCGCCCACCGCAGACGACGGGGTGCGGGCTCGGGTTGTTGGAGCGGCGACCCCTTGGTACCGTCCAGAGGTGCCTACCTCCCCTGCAACCACCTCTGCTGGGCCCCCACTCGCGATCGGATGGGAGGCAGTCGGACAAGTGCCACCCCCAAACGACTCGATAGTGCCCCAAAACGAATCCCGAAGGTCGCACGCAACGGCCTCAGCGTCCGGATAACCCTCTCTCGAACTCCTTCCTCGCAGCCATGGTTTCGTCAGACGCTGCTGGTCGCCATCACCGGCTCGGGGCGGGTCGAGGACACCGCGGATTTCGCGTCGGCACTGGTGCCCGTTCTCGAATCGCTCGGCTGCACGGTGACCGGCTTCGACCGCGCAGAGCGGGCATTTGAATTTTTTGAAGAGTCAATCCGCGCTGCCTGACTTGCTAATGATTGACGTAGTCATGCCTGGAAAGTTGGGCAGTTTGGTTATGCGCGATGCAATTGAGCGTGAGCAGCCCGCCGTCCCATCTTGAATTTTTTTTCAGGCGCACACGACTTCTGCGCGGGTTGACGAAGCACAATATTCCATGTCCGTTTACTTCTCTAGACTGCGTACTGCGAGCATCGGCAACAACTTGTTTCTGCTGGCGCTCGGCACGCTGCTGCCGGTCGTGCTGTTCGCCGCCGGACTAGCCGTGGTGCAAGCCCGGCAGGAGCACCAGACCTTCGAACGCGGCATGCACGACCGCGTCGTCGCGATCACGAGCGCCATCGACGCCGAGTTGCGAGCCACGGTGGCCGCGCTGCGCACACTGGCAGAGAGCCAAGGGCTCCTCGACGGCGAGCTGGAGCGTTTCCACGGCATCGCCCTGCGAGTCAAGAATTTGCACCCCGACTGGGCGACTGTGATTCTGGCCGGCGCCGACGGCCTGCAGCTCGTCGATGCGACTCGGCCCTACGGCGCCGAGCTGCTGCGCATCGACGAGACCGCCAGCTTCGAGGCCGTGCTGCGCACGCTCCAGCCGGATATCGGCAGCGTGTCGTCGGGCGCGCGCGGTCTGCGACAGGCATTCTCTGTTAGGGTGCCGGTGCTGCGCGAAGGCCGACTGGCCTATGTGCTCACCGCTGTGGTCAACCCGGTGGCCATCTCGCGCATCCTGCGCGAACAGGGTATGCCCGACGACTGGGTCGCCTCGGTCGTCGACCTTCGACTCCTGCAGGTGGCCCGTCTGCATCAGGGACAGGTGCAGGTCGGGGTGACGGTGGCGCCGGCGTTTCACGCCGCACTCACTTCGGGCGCCACCGAAGGGGCCTACCGTGGCGCCACGCTGGAAGACACGCCCTCCTACGTGACCTGGCGACGCTCGGCGTTCAGCGGCTGGTCCGTGGGCATCGGCGTCCCTGCCAAGAGCGTGGAGGCCAGCGCTTGGCGCGCCCTCGTCATCGGCTTGCTGGGTGTGGGTGTCTCCCTGGCGCTGACGCTGTTGCTCGCTCGGCTGCTCGCTCGTCGCATCAGCGAGCCCATTTCACTTCTCGCCGCGCAGGCGCGCGCGATGCGGCGGGGGGACTACAGGTCGTCACTGCAGCACGCGCAGACCGATGCCTCGCGTCTGCCGCCCTCTGACGAGCAGCCCGCGCCAACAGACGCGGCGCTGCGCGGCGACGACGCGCCCAGATCGACGAGTCTGACCATGCGGGAGCTGCGCGAGCTGCAGCACGCCCTTGACGATGCGGCACGGGCGATGCATGCGCTCGGCCGGGCACGCGCGGAGGCCGAAGACGCCAACCGTTCCAAGGACGAGTTCTTGGCCATGCTCGGCCACGAACTGCGCAATCCCCTGAGCGCGATCACCACTGCAGCGCAAGTGCTGCGAATGCGGCCCGATGGCGCCTCCGCGACCCTGGCGCAGGAGGTGCTGCAGCGGCAGACCGTACATCTGACCAAGCTAGTCGACGACCTGCTCGACGCGAGCCGCGTCAGCCGCGGCAAGATCGAGCTCGAGCGACGGCCGCTCGACTTTGCCGCACTGGTGCAGCGGGTGGCCGCGCAGGTGGTCGGCAGTTCGCCCAAGCACCAGCTCGATCTGCGGCTCGAGGCGGCCTGGGTGTGGGGCGACGACACGCGGCTCGAGCAGATCGTCACTAACCTGCTGAGCAATGCGGTGCGCTACTCGCCCGACGGCGGCGCCATCCACTTGGCGCTTGCACGCACCGCTGACCGCGTGCTGCTCACCGTGCGCGACGAAGGCGTCGGCATGGCCGCCGAGCTGTTGGCCCACGTGTTCGACCTCTTCGTGCAAGGCGACCGCGGCGCCGCACGGTCTCAGGGCGGCCTGGGCATCGGGCTCACGCTCGCGCACCGGCTCGCCGAGCTGCACGACGGGCGTCTCGATGCCCACAGCGACGGCGAGGGACTGGGCAGCACGTTCACGCTGACGCTGCCGGGCATCAAGCCGCCGTCGGGCATTGAGCCAGCAACGGCGCCGGCCAGCACTTGCGCAGTGCGGCGGCTCGAAGTGCTGCTGGTTGAAGACAACGACGACGGTCGGAAGATGCTGCGCCAAGTGCTAGAAGGCGCAGGGCACCGGGTGACCGAAGCCGTGGACGGGCCACAGGCCCTGGATCGAGCAGCCGCCGGGGCGTTCGACGTCGCGCTGATCGACATCGGCCTGCCCGGCCTCGACGGTCTGGAAGTGGCCAGGCGGCTACGCCGCATGGGGCCGCGGCTGGCCACCACGCCACTGGTGGCGATCACAGGCTACGGCGCGCCGCAGGACCACGCTCGCAGCCGCGCGGCCGGCTTTGACCTGCACTTGGTCAAACCCGTCGACGGCGTTGACCTGCTCGACCAGGTGCAGCGCCTGCTGCGGCAGGCCCGGTAAATCGCCCCGGGCGCCAGCGCGCGGAACGTCGCGAGACCGCGCGTGCGCAGCGTGAGGCTGCCACCGCGGCGGTCCGAGAGGAGGTTCGGGCCCGTGAAGAGCGCCAGCGCGCCGAACTCGCGGCGAAGTCGGCGCGAGATCGACAGCTTTGGGAGGAGGCGCGAGCGCAGCGCGCGGCTGCAGAGGCCAGTATCGACGCGTGCAACAAGGAGTTCACCGCCGAGGCGCGACGTGAGGCGAAACGACGGCGTGAACAGAGGGGCGCAGAACTGCGCCATCGGGAAGCTCGAGAGGAGCTCGAACGCCGCGATGCCCTCCAGGGGTTCTACACGGCGCTGCCAACCGACCTACGCGACGAGCGGATGCGCGGTCTGGTCGAGCTCCTGCAGCGGGACGCGCGCGAGGTGGAGCCACAGGCACCGGAGCTCCACATCGCACGTGAGCAGGACCTGCGGCTCTGTCGTTCGGAACATGCGAGCGAGATCGACCCAGACTTCCGCAGCATCGTCGCGACTTGGCTCCGCAACGAGCTCGGCTACGACTCGTGGCTCGAGCATCTCGAGCTGCGCGACCAGGCGTCGAGAGAGCGACGGGTGGCGCTCTCCATCGCGGACGCGGAGCGCAGGAAGGCGGAGCAGCGACTCGCGGTCGACGACCTCCGGCGTCAGGAGGCAGCGCGGACGCCTGGATCGGCGTGGTCGGAGCGTCTCGCGGCCCTCGAAGCGCTGAGCGTCGACGAGCGGCTCGATACGTCGGCATGGATCGGGCCAGTCTCGGGCTTCGCGGTGCTCGAAAGACACTTGCGCGGCGAGACGACAGCCAGGGAGCAGCGCCTGTACGCGCGCGAGCGCTGGCTCGACATCGGCTCGGCTTACGCAGAGCTGTGTACGCTCGAGCGGCTGGCGTTCTAACGTGTCGCAGCGCGCTTCGCGAGCGAGGTGCAAAGGACGTACAACCTTGATCTCCTCGTGGTCGACACGCTCGAGATCACGGACGCGCGAGCGCGCGTGCGACCCATGGAGCTCAAGAAGGTCTACCTCGATCGCCCCGCGGGAGGTCTCGGTGAGGTCGAGAGCGCGCTGGAAGACTTCTCGCGCAAGCTGCGCAAAGCGGACAGGCAGCTGGCTTGCGGCATGGAGCGCTACGGCGGCTTCGATGGCAGGCGCCGCGTGGCCGGCTTCTGCGACGGCCGCGGCGGAACGGCGATGTTCCGGCTTCAGTGTCGGCGACCAGCGCTCCTGACGAACGCCCAGATGACTGCCTGCCACGACGCGCTTCGGGAGCGCGTCCTCGAGCTCGACAGCGAGCAGGGGCTTGCAGCCGTCGACGCTGTCGTCGTGTACCTCGACTATGCGCTGCGTGGTTTCGTGTTCCAGAGGCCGATCCTCGCACTCCACCGCGCCGAGGACCCCCTCGGAGCGTGGGCGAACGCGCACCCCTATCTCGACTATCTCATCAGCCAACACGACGTCCGACGTCACATCGGGCCGCCTTATCCCTGGCTGCCGAGCGAGCTGTCATGATCGATGACCGAACCACTGTCCACCTGGAATGGATTGCCAATCTCGGTGAGAACGCTCCGGTTCACAAAGGGTGACACGCAGCTCGTCGCGTAAGATCAGCGCGCCCACGCGTCCGACATGCGGCTCGTATCCACCATGAGCGTCGCCCCAAGCACCGCACTTCATGACGCTGCTCAAGACGCTGCAAGCGGCGCTGACGTGTGTGCGCACGCCGTGGGTACCGCCTGCGAACCCGGCGGTCGCGCGGTTCATCAACGAGATCGTGCTCGACGAGGAGTCCGACGCAGGCGTCGATCGTGTTCGCGACGACCACGTTCGAGCTGGCCGATGAGCCGCTGCACGTCGTCGCGGCCGTGTTCTTCCACGGGCGCGAGGACGTCATCCCGCGCATGTTCCTGCCTCTCGTGCGTTCTCTGCGGGAACAAGGCATCGCCTGCGATCTCCTGCTCGGATACCTCGAGCGACACATTGCAGTGGACAGCGGAGACCATCGACCGCTCGCACGGCGAATGTTGGACGAGCTGTTCGAAAGCAGCGCCGAACGACGCGCAGAGGCCGCGCGCGGCGCGGAGCGTGCGCTGGCCGCACGCGAAGCGCTGTGGGACCAGCGGAGGTCTGCGGCCGACTTGATCGCGCGGCCGAGCGCGCGGACGCGCTTCAATCCAATCAGCCCTGCCGATGAACGCTCCCACACTCGCGATGTTCGAGCGCGTCGTGCTCGGTGGCGGTCAGATCGCAGACTTCATGTGCCACGAATAGCACGTGCCGGCGAGCGAGCGGCAGCGATTAGAGGGGCGACTCGCGCCGCGCGGGGTGTCCCGCTTCCACGGCGCCGCGAGCTTCGCCGACCCATCACACGGAGGGCGGTCCCACTTTGCGCGCTGCTCGGCCGGCGCTCACGAAATAGACCGGCACGCCGAGCGCGAGGATCCCGAGCCCGTAGAGCGCGTTCCGCTGGCTCGCTGGTGTTCCGAGCATCGTCACGGTGACAAAGCCCACGACGGCGACGAACACGAGCGGCGTGAAAGGGTACCCCGTGCAGCGATACGCCCGCGGCCGGTCCGGCCAGCGGCGCCGCAGGCGCATCACGCCGAGCACCGCGAGCCCATAGAAGATGAGCGCCGCGAAGATGACGTACTCCGTGATGTCCTCGAAGCGCTCCAGCACGAAGACGAGGACACCCGCCCACGCCGCCTGGACCCAGATCGCGATCGTCGGCGTCTGGAAACGTTCGTGGACCTTCGTCAGCGCGCGTGGCAAGAGGCCGTCCTGCGCCATCGCATAGAACGCGCGCGGCGACGAGAGGAAGTTCGTGTTCGCGGCGCCGAGTACGGAGAGCGCCATCAAGAGCGCCAGCCCTTGGCCCGCCCAGTCGCCGAAGATGCGCTGCACGGCGGTGTTCGGGACCGTCGCGAGGTCCGTGAACGTGCGCATCTCGGTGATGTCGATCACGCGGAAGTACGTCCAGTTGACCGCGAGGTAGAGCGCGATGAGCACGACCATCCCGCCGATGAAGCCGAGCGGTAGCGAGCGCTCCGGCCGGCGCAGCTCCGCGGCGTTGAACGCGAGCATGTGCCAGCCTTCGTACGCCCAGAAGATCGCGACCGCAGCGGCGACGACGCCGCCGACTTGCAGCGGGACCGCGGCGCCCGCGACCTGTGCCGTCGCCCCACTCGGCGCGGCGACGACGCCTGCGACGACGAGCGCGCCGAGCGCGAGCACCTTCGCTCCGGCCGACACGTTCTGCATCAGGGCGCCCCACTGCACGCCCCAATGGTTCACGAGTGCGAGCCAGAGGATCATCCCGCCGACGAGGCCGAAGCGCGCGACCTCACCGAGGCCCCAGAGTTCCGCGAGGATCTCGCCGAACGCGACCGAGAGCGCGGCGATGGTGCCCGTGTTGATCACGAGGAAGAAACACCAGCCGAACAGGAATGCAGGGAAGCGCCCCCAGGCCTCGCGCAAGAACGCGTACTGCCCGCCAGCCTCGGGCATGAGGCAGCCGAGCTCGCCGTATGCAAAGGCGCCGCACAGGCACGTGAGCCCGAGCAGCGCCCAGACGAGATAGACCGCGAACTCGCTCGGCAACGCCTGCGACACGGCGAGCGGCTTGAGGAAGATCCCCGAGCCGATGACGCTGCCGACGGTGATGGCGATCGCGCTCGGGGTGCCGAGGGCACGGCGGAGTTCGGGCTCTCTGGTCGACATCGAGGGCGTGCGTGGGGCGCGGGAGCGTAACACGCCGGCTGAGACAACGACGCGGGGAGCCAGGGACACCTCTGCCTCGGTGGCACGATCCGGCGCTTCTACGCGTTCGTGCAGCCGACGAGCGCGAGCGGTGCGCCCTCGTCCAAGTCGACCTGACCGCGATCCCGACCGGCGCGGGCGTAGCGGCGCAAGCCGGCGACCCTTGGTGCTTCCAGGCTGGGCACTGCGACGCGAACCGGGGGTCGGCGAAGAATTTCACCGACGCGGTGGAGGTCGTGCTGCAGTGACCGATCGGGAGAGTCGTTCAACAGGCCGCGTCCACGTCGCATGCAAGCGGCACGGCCGTCCGGATGATTGCGTTCGCCGAGCGCCGCATTCACACTCGTCCCCATGCGCGGCCTATACCTCGAGCGCGGCACGCTACGGCTGCGGGACGACCTCCCGGAGCCTCTAGCCAAGACTGGGTGGACGCGGATCCAAGTGCATCGGGCTGGCATCTGCGCGACCGACCAAGCACTGGCCCGCGGCTACATGGGCTTCACGGGAGTGCCGGGTCACGAGTTCGTCGGCGTTGCGCTCGACGGGCCCCTCGCGGGTCGGCGCGTCGTCGGCGAGATCAACGCAGGTTGCGGAGGGTGCGCAAGCTGTGTAGCGGGCGATAGTCGTCATTGCGAGGCGCGGACCGTGCTCGGCATCGTGGGCCTCGGCGGCGCATTCGCGGAACGCATCGCGCTGCCCGACAGGAACCTCCTGCCCGTCCCGGACGAGGTCGACGACGATGCCGCGACGTTCACCGAGCCGCTGGCCGCCGCGCTCCACATCGCCGACGACGTTCCCTTCGAGCGAGACCAGCGTGTGCTCGTCGTCGGAGACGGCAAGCTCGGGCTCTTGTGCGCGCTCGCGCTCCGGAGCCGCGGCGCAGAGGTCACGTTGGCGGGCCGCCACCCCGAGCGCGCGGGCTGGCTACCGGCAGGGATCGCGCACGTGACGGGTTGGTTCGACGGCAGGGGTGCGCCGCCCCGCGTCGCGCCTTTCCCGATCGCAGTCGAGGCCTCGGGCAACGCTGACGTCTTGCCGCGCCTCCTGCCGCTCGTCGCGCCGCGCGGCACGATCGTACTGAAGACGACGACCGAGCGCCCGACCACGTTCGACCTCGCCCCGCTCGTCGTCGCGGAGCAGCGCCTCGTCGGCTCGCGTTGTGGCCGCTTCGCGCCCGCCCTCGACGCCCTCGCGCGCGGAGTCATCGACGTGCGCCCGTTGATCACGGCGCGCTACCCGCTCGCGGAGAGCGTCGCCGCCTTCCACCGCGCAGGCTCGCCGGGCGCGTTGAAGGTCCTCCTCGAATGACTTGGATGGCTCGAGCCGACGACGGCCACCGCCACGAGAGTGCTCGCCGAGCGCATCGCCGCCTACGAGAACACGGACTACGTGTCCGAGATCGAGCAGGACGGCGCCGCGGATTGGATCGAGAGTTCTGGTCTCACTGTGGAGGAGTGCGCCCTCATCCAACCGGCGTACGGTGGCCCGTGCGGAGGCTTCGCGCTATCGATCCACTCGCACGAGCTGTGCAGCCCCGCGGTCCGGAACTCGACTGGCCTACCGGCCGTGCTCAACAGCTGCGGGGTCGTGACCGTGTCCTCGAATCCCGTCGGGATCCCGATCAATTGGCTCCCGCCGAACTCGACCGGGCTCCTCCTGAACTCCCTGAACATTAACTTCGTCGCGCACCCTGCCGGCAGCCAGGGCAACCTCTGCCTCGGAGCCCCGATCGGGCGCTACACGGGCAACGTGTTCACGACGGATCCGTTCGGCTCCACCGTCAATATCGCCCTCGATCTCACGCAGACGCCGACACCCGGCCGAGTGGTCTCGATCCTGGCGGGTGAGACGTGGTACTTCCAATGTTGGTTCCGAGACCGTGCGTCGAGCAATCTCCCGAACGCCATCGGGATCGCGTTCCAGTGAGCGCGAGTCGAGGCCAGCGCGCGGCCATGAGTGAGTGCATCAGGGTCGCTCCTGGTGCACATCCGCGTCGCTGGCCGTCGTGTGCGGGTCGTTGCGGGCAACATCGGCCGCACGTGATACGATCCTGAGGCGTACTGCGCTCGTGCCATGCTGCCGCTCGCCCTCCTCCTCGCCGTGCTCTCTGGGACGACCCAGGACGCGCACGTGCGGCGGATCGAGGCCCGTGACCAGGAGCTCCGCATCACCCTTGGCGCGGACGCGGAGCTGCGCTACCAACTGAATCCATTCGTGCGGCGCGGCGCAACGCTCGCTGGGCGCGCACTCCTGTCGGACTCGCCCGCGGCCGAGTACCAGCTCGATGACGCTGACGCGCGGGTCGAGGTCGTCGCCACCCGGGTCGTAGGACCGCGCGTCGAGCTCGACCTACGTATCGCCGGTGACGTGATCCGGACGAACGTGCGCGAAGTGATCGAGCGCGTCGCCCTGCATGACGGGGTCGGCTATGTTCGGCGCGTGAGCGCAACGCGGCCCCGTCGTTCGGGGGTCGGTCCAGCGGACTTCGACACAGCGACGATCGCGCTCCAGGGCACGCTCCTGGGGCGACCTGCGCTCCGTGAGAGTGTCAGGAACCTCTCGGGGTACTCGACGGTCTCGGACGCCGGCGTGACGTACTCCGTCGACAGCGCTGGGTTGCCGGATGGCACGCGGGCGTACTGCTTGCGCATGGGCTACGACGACATGACCCAGTTCATGAATTCGCTGGTCAAAGCCGAGCACACGGAGGTAGTGCTCATCGCCCCGGCCGGCGCGCGGCTCGCGCCCGTGGACCTCGTCCTCGAGTTCCTGCGCCAGCGCTACGACCGTCGCTACCTCGTCCGCAAGCTGTCGCGCGAGCGCTACCGCGCGCTCTACGAGGTGCCGCAGGTACGGCACCTCGACCCGGCACGCGGTAGGCTCGCAGGCGCGGGTACCGAGTCGGACCCTTGGCCGTCCCTCGAGCGGAGCGTCGCGGCGGGCCAGCTCTGGGTGCTCCTGCCGGGCTCGCGGCTCGTGTTGCACGACGATCCGCACGGCGCGCTGCTCCACGTCGTGTCGGGGCTCACCGTCGAGGCGGCACCAGGAGCGCGGCCAGTGCTCCACTCCATCGTGGTCCACGACGCGCAGGACGTGACGCTGCGCGGGCTCGTCGTTCAGGTGCGGCGGGAGGGCAATTACGATGCACCGCTCGTGTCGGTCGGCGGCGAGTTCCGAGCAGCGACGCGCGTCGTCCTCGACGGGCTGGAGGTCGTCGGCACGGCCGCGACCGCGGGCATCGGCGACGAGCGCTCGCCGCGACGCGCACGCATCGGGATCTACGTCGATCGTTGGGCACAGGAGGTCACGGTACGCGAGGTGCGCGTCATGAACACTTGGACCGGGATGCTTCTCCGTGGCGCTCGAATGAATTGCCAGGGCAATGTCGTCGAGCAGTACACGGCGCGCGGGATCGATGTGCGGGGGCGCAACGCGCTCGTGAGTGACAACATCGTCGTGGGCGACCTCGCGCGTGCGCTCGTCTTCTCCGACGACGAAGGCAGCCCTCACAAGGTGCCCGTCGGAGCCGTCTTCACACGCAACCTCGTGGTCCGCGACGCGGCGGAGCGCGACGCCGCGCTCGCTGCGCGAGCAGCGTCGGGCGCGACGTCGCGCACGCCGGAGTGACTGACCGTGGCGCGTGGCTAGGCGCTAGCGGCGCGAGCACGCGCACCCTGTGACTCACGCCGATGCGCTTTTGCAATGGCTGTTCACTCGGCCGGAAAGATACTCGACGGCAGGCCGCGCTCGCGCGAGGATCGCCGCGACCGTCGCGCAGGGTGCCCTCAGCGGAGCCCGCGGAGCTGCACGGCCAAAGGGCAGCTCGCGTCGTAGAGCGGCAGCTCTACCGCCATCGACTCGGGTGACTTCTGCGCCGCCCCGCACGCGAAGAGCACGACCTCGTCGTCGCGCTGGAGCCACCCTTCGCGCGCGAGCAGCTCCACCGCGCCGACACACGTCGCGGACTCGGGGCCGAGCGTGATGCCCTCGAGCGACGCTGCGAGGCGCATCCACTCGCGGATCCCTGCTTCGGGCACCGCGAGCGCACGCCCGCCCGACGCGCGCACCGCGTCGAGGATCATGAAGTCCCCCACCGCCGCGGGCACACGCAACCCGCTCGCGATCGTCGCCGCATTTTCGAACAGTGGCGCGAAGCGCTCGCCGCGCTCGAACGCGCGCACGATCGGCGCGCAGCCATCCGATTGCACGGCGACCATGCGCGGCAGGTCCTTACGCTCCAGCCAGCCGAGCGCCAGCAGCTCCTCGAACGCCTTCCACATCCCGACGAGCCCCGTGCCGCCACCCGTCGGATACACGATCACGTCGGGCAAGCGCCAGCCGAGCTGCTGGGCGAGCTCGAGCCCCATCGTCTTCTTGCCTTCGAGTCGATACGGCTCCTTCAATGTCGACATATCGAACCAGCCGAATTCAGCGCAGCCCTCGCGCACGAGTTTGGCGCAGTCCGTGATCAGCCCGTCGACGAGCAAGACCTGGGCCCCGCAGAGCGCCGCCTCGTACTGATTCACGAGCGGCGTATCACGAGGCATGAACACGTACGCCGCGAGCCCCGCGCGCGCCGCGTACGCAGCCATCGCACCGCCCGCGTTGCCCGCCGTGGGGATCGCGACCGAGCGCACGCCCAGCGCCTTGGCCATCGTGATCGCGACGGCCTGGCCGCGGCTCTTGAAGCTGCCCGTCGGCAGCTGCCCCTCGTCCTTCACCAGGAGCCTCGGGTGACCCAGCCGCGCGCCCAGGCGCGGCGCCGGGAGCAGCGGCGTCAGGCCCTCGCCCAGGGTGACGATGTCGGCCTCGTCCTCGACGGGCAGGAGCTCGCGGTAACGCCAGAGCGACGGCGGTCGCCGAGCGAGCGCGTCGCGGTCCACGGCCCGGCCGACGGCCTCGATGTCGTACCGCACGCAGAGCGGCCGCCCGGCGTGCATCGTCTGGAGAACACGAGCGGGGAGTTGCGTCCCGTCCAGGGCGCTCTCGAGGTGGGTGACGAAGGAGGGCACGGTGAGCTTGTGTCGTGGGAGAGGCGTATCATGCCTCTGATGCGCCCCTTCGCCCTCGGCTCGTTTCTCCTCGGCGCTTGGTCCTTGCTCAGCGCGACAGCGCCCGTCGCGTACGGGCAGCTCCTGCCGCCGCTGCCCGTGCCGTCGGGCAACCCACTGACAGAGGCCAAGGTGCGCCTCGGCCAGACGCTCTTCTGGGACGAGCAGCTCTCGTCCGACGGGACGGTCGCGTGCGGCACGTGCCACCTGCCAGAGGCCGGCGGCAGCGACCCGCGCGCATGGGTCGACGCGGACTCGGCGCGCCATCCCGGCCTCGACGGTGAGTTCGGGACCGAGGACGATCGGTACGGCTCGCCGGGAATCCGGCGCATGGACCGCGTGCGTCACGCGACGCCCGACAAGATCTTCGGCGACGCCGTGCAGGTCACTCACCGCCGCCCGCGCACGAACATCGGGGCAGCGTTCCTGACCTCGCTCTTCTGGGACGCGCGCGCAAACGACACGCTCTTCGACCCGGAGAGCGGTGATGAAGTGCTCGCATGGTCCGCGGCGCTCGAGGTGCAGAGCCTCGCGCCGATCCTGAACGACGTCGAGATGGCGCACGAGGGGCGCAACTGGGCGGACGTCGCCAAGACGCTGCTGCGGGCGACGCCGCTCGCACGTTCGCCCGAGGTCCCCAAGTCCCTCGCCGACTGGATCAGAGGCCGCAGCTACCCCGAGCTCTTCGAGGAGGCGTTCGGTTCGTCCGACCTGTCGCCGACCCAAGTCGCGATGGCGCTCGCGAGCTACCAGCGCACGCTCATCCCGAACGAAGCGCCGATCCTCGCCTCCGACCCACACCTGACAGAGGCCGAGCTCGCTGGCCTGCGCGTGTTCCGCCGCTCGGGCTGCGCGGAGTGTCATGACCACCGGCGCGGCCTCTTCACGGACCAGACCTTCCACTTCATCGGTGTCGCGCCCGTGGCTGCCGACGCGGGCCTCGCCGCGCTCACGGGTGACGAGCCCGACGCGGGCCTCTTCCTCACGCCGACGCTGCTCAACGTCGAGCTGCGCGGGCCTTACTTCCATGACGGCTCGAAGCGCACGCTCGAGGACGTCGTCGAGTTCTACAACCGCGGCGGCGATTTCGGTACGCGGCGCCAGCGCGAGATCAACCCGCTCCAACTGACTGCAGAGGACAAGCGCGCGCTCTTGACGTTCCTGCGCCGCCCACTGACCGACCCACGCGCACGCGCAGCCACGGGGCCGTTCGAGCGGCCGCTGCTATCGACCGAGGCGAATGGGCGTTATCAACCGCCAGTACGCGGCGTATCGGGCGCCGGAGGCCACGCATTGACGACGACGGCCGTGGTCCTGGAGGCGCGCGCGCCTCTGCCGTTCGCCGCGTTCCTGCCGGCGGGCACGGCGCTCCTCTCGGACAGCCGCGCGCGACGCCGCTCGGTATTGTCTCTGCCCACGGACGACCTCGCGCGCGGCTGTCCGAGAGG
>Ga0163154_10002553_pt1 | contig 26451 bp, 20 predicted proteins | sample OliLakLV19MP9P1_FD_148649 | JGI IMG/M metagenome (GOLD analysis project Ga0163154, IMG submission 148649) | Freshwater microbial mat bacterial communities from Lake Vanda, McMurdo Dry Valleys, Antarctica - Oligotrophic Lake LV.19.MP9.P1 | ecosystem: Environmental > Aquatic > Freshwater > Lake >... | reverse complement strand
CTATCCTCAAGTGCAGCAGCGGGTGAAGCAACTCACAGATGTTTTAGCCGAACGGACTCAGGCTCTGCAAACGCTGAGCGGGCAAATTGCAGAACTGGTGAGTCATCTGCAACAGACGCCTGACCCCACAGACATTCTGGATCAGCTAGCAACCCAAATGCAGCAGCGCCGCACTCAGATGGATGACCAGTTGGCGCATCTGGGTCGTTTGCAGCAGCGGCAGCAGCACTTGGCCGACCTGAGCAGCCAGCATACCAGCCTCAGCACTCAGCTACAGCTCACCCAGCGCCAGTTGCGGGTTCATCAAGAGCTGGGTCAGGCGTTTGGCAAAAACGGGATTCAAGCCTTAATGATTGAAAACCTGCTGCCCCAGCTAGAGGCAGAAACCAACCAGATTTTGGGGCAAATTACTAACCACCAGCTGCATGTGCAGTTTGTGACGCAGCGCAGTCGCCGGCGGGGCAACGCGGCCAATCCCAAACTGATCGACACGCTAGATATTTTGATTGCCGATGCCCAGGGGACTCGCCCCTACGAAACCTATTCCGGCGGTGAAGCGTTTCGGATTAACTTTGCCATTCGGCTGGCGCTGGCACGGCTGCTGGCTCAGCGATCGGGGACTGCGCTGCAATTGCTGATTGTAGACGAGGGCTTTGGCACCCAAGATGATGTCGGCTGCGATCGCCTCATATCTGCCATTCAAGCGATCGCCTCCGACTTTGCCTGCATCCTTACCGTCACCCACATGCCCCGGTTCAAAGAAGCCTTTCAAACCCATGTCGAAGTGTTCAAAACCGACCAAGGGTCACAGCTGCGCCTGTCGTTTTAGCAAAATATCCTGCGGCATACTGCCAGTACGGGAATCCAATCTGATGCAGCGTTAGCGATTCAGATTATCCTTGAGAATATTCCCATCAGCACTACATCCCTGTAACTACTGGTACGAAAAAACTTAGGTTAATCAATCCCAGAACAGGCCCTAGAACAGGCGAGGAAATGGCATGAGTCAGAAAAACTTTAGCAGCGCGCAGTTTAACCTATCGGGCATTGGCGGTTGGGTGGTGCTGTTGGCGATGGCCTGGTTGCTTGGCACGATTGGGCTGGGCTGGCTGGTCAAATCGGTGCTAGTGCTGATTGGGCTGCTGGTGTTTACCCCCGTCATTGCCTTTTTTGCCATTCGCTGGTGGCTGAAGCGCAACGTGGTACAAGACCAGTGCCCCGTTTGTGGCGTTAGCTCCGCTGGCATCAACGGCACACAGCTGCGCTGCCCCAGCTGTAGTGAACCCCTGCGGGTAGACCAGGGTCACTTCTACCGCATTACTCCTCCGGGCACCGTAGATGTGGAAGCGGTCGAGGTGATTGCGCAGCAGATTGAGGATTGATTCTAGGAACGGAGATCCGCCCATAGGAGGGCAGCAGGGATCTCGGTGAGCGGGGTGCTGGTTGATCGGTATCCCGCTTTACCTGTAGTCTTGGCTTTGCAAAGCGGGCGCGATTTCCTGGGATGAAACATACTGATTTTTTCCCTGCTGTTTAGCCAGATACATCGCCAAGTCTGCCTTTTTCAACAGTTCATCTGTATCAGTGCCGTCCAGCGGGCAGATGCTGATCCCAATACTAGTACTGATGGGAATGACGATTCCCTCTAAGGCAAAGCTGCGCGATAGGGTAGATAGGATTTTTTCGGCTACCTTAAGCACGTCTGACAGCTGAGGGATGGTGGGCAGTAAAACGACGAACTCATCTCCGCCAAAACGAGCTACCGTATCGCTATTGCGCAGGCATCGCAAAAGTCTTTGGGCGACGGCCTTCAGCAGTAAGTTGCCCATAGCGTGACCATAGGTGTCATTAATCTGTTTGAACCCATCCAAGTCTAAAAATAACACTGCCACTAGCTGCTGGTGCTCCACCGCCCCGTGGAGCGATTGACGCAGCCGATCTTCAAACAACTCTCGGTTAGGTAGACCTGTCAGGCTATCGTGGTAGGCCAGGTGGCGCAGACGGTGCTCAGCCTGCTTTAGTTCGACGTTCGACTGCTCCAGTTCGGCGGTGGTGCGGCGTAGGTCTGCTTCCACTTGTTTGCGCTGTGTGATGTCGCGAATGACGCCGACTAAAAAGACGTTGCCTGCCCGATCTCGATGCCGCGATCGCTTTGTCGCAATCAGGTATAGATCCCCACTGGCATTCGTAAATTCTTCTTCACTTTCATGCCCTAGCCCGCTTTTAAAGGTGCGATCGTCTTGATGGCGAAAGCAGCTAGCCTGCTGGGGTGAAAAAACTTGCTCATCAGTTTGTTCGAGTAAGTGTTCTCGGGGATGACCCACAAATCGACAAAATGCATCGTTGAGTACCACCCAGCGGCGCTGCTGATCTTTGACGAAGATCGGATCTGGGATGGTGTTAATCACCGAGTTGAGAAACTCTTTCGACTTTTTTAGCTCTTCTTCTAAGTAGGCAATGTAGCTTGTGATCACTAACGCAGATCCGGTTAGCGATATCATGGGCGGCACCAAGGGAATCCACCAGCCCGCTACAAACGATAGGTAACAGCTAAGAGTTAGCACTGCACCTGTAACCAACAGGCAGGCGGCAAGCTGAACCGGGTAGCGAAACCGCCAGCTAACGATCGCCCCGATCAGCGACCACCCAAAAATCCAGCCCCAATCTAATAGCAGGGGTGGCACTCGTAGCGGCGATCGCCCATCTAAAACCGCACTTAATAGCTGGCTAATAAAATTAGCGTGCAGCTCTACGCCTGCCATCGGGCGCAGGCTACCGTCGGCATGCTGACTATAAGATGTGTAGAAAAAATCCTTGAGGCTTTCAGCGGTAGACCCAATCAGGACAATGCGATCGCGGAATTGCTCTGGCGATACCTGCCCAGTTAATACCGCCTTCAACGACACCGTAGGGAATTGAGCCGCACGGGGATTGGCTAAAATCTGATAACCGCCCACATCCACATCGGCATAGCCACCGTCATGCTTTTGCAATTGTGGAAACATCACATGGCCGAGCTTCAGATAGCTTGGGTTTTGTGGCGGCGCGATGGGTGGCAGGTTTTCTGCATCCAGATATAGCATGGCTAGCTGTAGGGCAAAGCTGCGTCGCCGCTGTCCGTCAATTGTCCAGAGTAATAAAGCTCGACGAACTAGGCTGTCACTATCGACGACGACATTGTTGAACCCAATCTGCTGGCGCTGATTCAGTTTGTCTGGCGGCTGAATTCCTGGGCTGGTGGCATCTTGGATTTTCTCAATCCCAATCAGGTTAGGTGTGGTTTCAAATACGGTTTGGAGTTCTGCTTGCCCGCTACCAACTGCAATGTCGCGGTAAATATCTAAGCCAATGGCTCGGGGGTGCGCCGCGTTGATCTGCTTCAGCGCCGTCGCGATGGTTTGGTCAGCAATGGGCCAGCTGCGCAGATAGTCGATGTCTTGGTCATCAATGCTGACAATCACAATCCGCTTGTCTACAGATTCGACAGGCCGTAACCGAAACATCCAGTCTAGGGCAGACAGCTCTGATGATTGCAGCGTTCCTAACCATTGCAAGCCGCCCACGCCAAGCGCGATGGCGATCGCCGTTAACCAAACTCGCCGCTCTACCCATACGGATGCTTTGGGCGGAGCCTTCTGAGTGAGAGGATGTTTGGGCTGATTTTTGTTCTGCTTTAGCAGCATTAGCATTGCCGGGGGCGGGGGGCAAATGAACAGGACGTTGCCAGATAGCGGATGCCTCCAGTCAATCATTAAGATGCCCTATCCCGGCAAAAACCTAACGTTCATAGCTTTGCCATAATTTCGGGCAGCAAGTGAGCCGGAATTTTAGAGAGCGCCAAATTTTGCCCCGCCATCCCAAGCTGGAGGTAAAGGGTGCGCATACTTTGCAGTACACCCTTGAAGGCAACCTGTCGCAGGTCACGCTGATGTTGCCATCCCTGCATTGCTTGAAGGTGGTGGTGTAAGGAGGTTTCTAGCGAGGTAGTCTGAGCTGGAAACTGGCTTAATTTGGCCTGCCAGAGCGCCATCTGGTGATAGGCTAAGCCCAAGTTATTGTGCGTCGTATCAGGGTCGAAACTCAGGGGTGTCGATTGTTCGCTCTGGGCTAATTGAGTGGCAATGAGCAGGGCTGCTTCATAGGCACGAACCGCGTTTTGCAAATGCTCTGACTGTGCTTGAAGCTGGTCTTTACGACAAATTGCTAGATGCCAATAGGCAGTGCCCAGGTTATTTTGAGTGGCGGCAAAGGCCGGGGCACCGTTGTCGGGGGTGCGATACCGCAGGGCAATTTGGTAAGCGGCGATCGCCTCGTTCAAGTTGGCTTCAGACTGCTCAAATTGCGCTAGATTCCAGTACGCCGTACCCAGATTATTCTGAATCATGGCGTAGTTGAGCGGATCTGGGTCAGGCATGTAATGGCGCAATGCTTCGCTGTAAGCGGCGATCGCTTGCTTCAGGTGCTGCTGTGGGTGGGCGTATTGCGCTAAGTTCCAATAGGTGGTGCCCAAGTTGTTTTGGGTCGAGGCGTAGCGCAACGGATCGTGCTGGGGGTTGCGGTAGCGCAGGGCTTCAGCATAGGCTTGCGCCGACTGCTGCAAATGCTCGGCGGGGGTTTCATACCGCGCTAGGTCAGCATAGGCCGCTGCCAGGTTGTTTTGAATCATGGGATAGTTATCGGCCTGAGTTTCGGCGTTGAGCTTGTTCAGCGCTAGTTGATAGGTCTGAATCCCTTGCTGCAAGTAAGGGACAGCCTGCTCAGCCGTGGGCGTATGGCGAGATAGCAGCCAGCACAGGTTGCCCACATCGTTTAATAGGTCACTCCAGAGGGCAGACCCGTTGGGCAGGCGGATCAACACCTGTTCGTAGGTTTGCAGCGCCGCCGTCAACGTAGACAACTCTGTATCGCCGTGCTCAATGCGACCGCGATACACATCGGCCAAAATGCGATATGCGTCTGCCAGCAACGATGGAGTGACCTGCTGCTGATGCAGGGCGGCAATTTGATCTAACAGTTGAGCAATTTGGACATCTTCTGGTGAGAGCGTAGAGGTGCCGCCCGGTAACTGGGCGGCGATCGCGTCCATTGCAATCAAATAACTCTGCGGATCTGGCGCGGTGGGCTGAGCCAAGGATAAGGCAGGAGGCGGCGGGACAGCAGCCGTCTGCTGAGGAGTCAAGTCCAGCACTACAGCAGAGACATCACTTGCCACCGACACAGACAGAGGCAGCGATTGGCTAGATGCAGCCGGCAGCGAAACGGTAGGGACTGGGGCTGTTTCAGCAAGCGTAGACGATGCTGCAACTCCACAGGCGGCCTGCTGGGGATGGGGTACTACCTCAATCTGCGTGATGGGTCGAGGCGGCAGCGGGGTGGGATCGCCAACAAACTCAAATACTGCGGTACGGCAGCGCCAAAATTCTAAGGCCGACTGGGGCAAGACCCGAAACCAAGGCTGGGGTACCCAAAACAGGAGGGTGGAATCTAGTACGGGTAAACTGCGCTCAATGCCCTGCAAGTGAGTTAAAAATAAGCGCTGCACCGTGGCGGGTTGACGCGTTAATTGCTCAACTCCCAACAGCTGAAAGGCAGGTATCGGCAGCCGCCGTTTGCCACTGCGCGGTGGAGGAGACTGCGCCAACCATTGAGCGATTTGCAAAATGGGATTTGGATCGCTGGGGTTGAGCAGCATTGTGACTAGGCGCGGATAGCCCCGAGCCCCGACTTCTGAGCGCAGCCGATCAACCTGAATCGGCGAGGGGTTCGATAAATCAGCCTGAAGCTGCTCAGCCAAGCGATCGCGCAACGGCAAATCATCGCACACGGCAATGAAAATCTGTCGCCGTAAGTTTAGGCTCAGCGCTAACTTCAGTCGTTGGTAAGTCTGCTGATTTGACCCTAAAATTGTGCGGAAGGAAATATCTGACACAGCAAACCACGATTAGCCCAGTTATAGAAATCTTCAAGTGATTTCTATCAGGTTCAGGATAGGTAGAGATCTAAAGGAATGCGTGATTCAGGTTTAAGTTCCAAGTTTTGAGTTTTAATTGGACGGGCTCAGTTCCTGCCAAGTTAAAACCGGACAATTTCTTCAGGAATTATCCGGTCAAGTCAACACAAGTTTTAGTGAAGTTTCACTCTAGAAAATCTAAGATACTGCCACCGCGATCGCGATTAGCCCGCCAATCAATGCGACTGCCCCGACACTCAAGACAGCATAAGTCACTTGCTGCTTCTTGTTGGGGGGTTCAGCCTTATAGACCTTAGGCTCAACTGCAAAATTGTTCAAGCGACCGCCTTCTTCGGTGGTGTATCGCATGTGTTAAATTCCTTTTCTAGATTTTTACTGATTATAGCAAAAGATTAAGAAAAACACCTAATGCTTAAGGAAGAGACTGCCACATGCTCATCTAGCGGTCAAATTGAGCGGGGAGCGGCTTAGAGAAACCCGGCAATTCGCTGGACGGCGATCGCCAATATCGCCGGGTCGTGGACTAGGGCAAAGCGGACATAGCCTTCGCCAGATTTGCCAAATCCAGCTCCGGGGGCAAGGGCAACGCCCGTTGCTTCGACTAACCGGGTGCAAAAGTCGATGGAGTCGGTGGCCCAGGGAGCGGGCAGTTTGGCCCAGAGATAAAGGGCGGTGTCGGGGCTAGGAACGTTCCAGCCGATCTGGTGCAGGGCTTGAATCGTGATATCTCGGCGCTGGCGAAAAATATCGATCGCAGCCTGGACGCTGGCTTGAGACCCCGAAAGAGCAGCGATCGCCCCGTTCAAAATGCCGCGATATTGATTGAAATCGACGACGGCTTTAATTTGCCGCAGCGCCCGAATTAGCTCGGCATTACCAATGGCGTAGCCGACCCGGAAACCGCCCATGTTATACGACTTAGACAGGGTAAAAAATTCGATGGCCACCTGTTTGGTTGGATCGGCCTGGAGCACGGAGGGCGGCGGCGTGGCGGTGAACACCAGATCGGCATAGGGAAAATCATGTACCAAGACCAAATTGTGCTGCTGGCAAAAGGCGACGGCGCTTTGGAAAAAGCTGAGGGGGGCGATCGCGGTTGTGGGGTTGTGGGGATAACTCAGCACCATCATCCGCGCTTGAGCCAGCACAGGTTCGGGAATATCGGCAAAGATTGGCAAAAAGCCGTTCTCCTCCCGCAGCGGCATCGGGTAAACTTGCCCGCCCGCCAGGTACACGCCCCCAGCATGAGAAGGGTAGCCGGGATCTTGCAGCAGGGCAAAGTCGCCTGGGTTCAGCACCGCTAAGGGCAAATGGGCTGTGCCTTCTTGCGACCCAATCAGCGCTAGCACTTCCGTTTCGGGATCAACGGCGACGCCAAACTTTTGGGTATACCACTGGGCGGCAGCTTGGCGGAAGGCTTGCGTGCCGTGAAACAGTAAGTAGCCGTGGGTGCTGGGGTCAGATAGGGAGTGGGCGATCGCCTCCAACACAGGGCTAGGGGTAGGCAAGTCAGACGAACCCAGCGACAGGTCAATCACCTCTTTCCCGGCGGCTAGTGCTCTGGCTTTGGCTCGATCCATATCGGCAAACACATTTGCCTGGAGCGGTTGGAGTCGGTTGGCAAGCTGCATATCTAAAATTACTACCCGACTGAAGTCTAAGCAAAATAAGTCTAAGCAAAATGAGTCTATAGCGTTTCTAGTCTCTAAGGCTATTCCCTAGAGACTAGCTTGCCTCCTGGGAGGGATGTAGCAAATAGAATGATCTGCGCTATATTAAGAAAAATTTCAAGCAGCGGCAGCGTACTTGACAAGTGTGCTGTATTCAATATTCAGATCTTTTGTATGAGGAGATGGTTGGGTGACTATTCTGCAACGCTTGATCTCGACCACGGATAAATCCCGAATTGCCGAATTTTTCCAAAAATCGGCTGGGCAGTGGCGCTCGGAGCGGCGCTACTACACGTTGCCTGATGGCGACACCAAAGAAATGGTGAGCTGGCTTCAGATTCGGTTTTTGGAACCGGGCTGTGAGGAACTGGTTACCTTGGCTGGGCTGCATGAATTGAGCGATGAAACAGTTCTAACCTGTGGCGCAGAAGTTCTGTGGGACAGTGCTGAGTCAGTGTCTGGCCGCAAACAATCTCAAGGATCTACGCTGTTTGGGGCGCTAGGTAGCGTGCTGTATCGCGATCGCGGCTTTGCTACCACCAAACCCGTTACCGCAGGTTTCCACTTTAGCAATCCCCAAACTCTCTGTCTGCGCACCGACTACAAAGGCTCTTCGTTTGAAGAAGAAATTAAGCTGGTGGGGCAGCTCTATCGCACTCGCCAAACTATTATTTCTCGCGAAGGGGAGCAGCAGATGATTGGTCAGTATTTGGAAAAGCGCCTGAGCTAATCCGTTGATCCCCTTACTGCCAAGCCGACTAGCCGAGGATTGGCTCCAGATACTGCACTAGGCGATCGACCTCGGCTACGGTGTTGTAGTGCACCATGCTGGCGCGGACAACGCCATTGCGGTCTGCTAGATTCAGGTCTTGAATCAGCCGCTTGGCATAGAAGTCGCCGTAGCGGATGCCAATTTGGTATGGGTCAATTTTGGCTGGAATGGTGGCACTGTCGATGCCGTCTACGACAAACGCAATCGTCGGCACCCGCAGCGTTTGATCGGCCTGCGAATTACCGATAATTTGCACGTTCGGTTTGGTGCGCAGATAGCTCAGCAGGCGATCGCTTAGTACCTGTTCATGTTGCGCAATTAGCTCAAACGCCTGCACTAGCTGGCCGCGTAGGTTAGGGGCGGTGCGATCGCCGTAGTGGTGCCGCGCCAAATCGCTGAGATAATCGACTAAGCCAATCAAGCCATAGCTCAGTTCGAAATTGACATTCCCTGGCTGAAATTTGTAGGGAATATTGGTGTCGCCAATAAAAAAGTGGTTGATCCCCGGCATCGCCAGCAGCAGTTCGCGCTTGCCATAGAGCACGGCGTAGTGCGGCCCATACACTTTGTAAAAGCTGAAGGCGTAGAAATCTACGTCTAGCGCCTGGACATCGACGAGGCGGTGAGGTGCATAGGCAACGCCATCGACGCAAATTATTGCACCGTGGGCATGCACTAGGTCGGCGATCGCCCGAATCGGGTTGATTGTGCCCAGCACGTTTGAGGTGTGGGTCACGGCGACTAGTCGAGTCCGGGGGGTCAACAGGGGTTCTAAATCACTCAGCTCTAGCGTCAGCGTAGTGGGGTTCAGCTGCCAGGTTTTAACGACAATGCCCTGGTTTTGCAGTTCTACCCAGCAGCCAATGTTGGCCTCGTGGTCGCAGTTGGTCACAATCACTTCGTCGCCAGGGCTGAAGGTTTGGCCCAGACAGCGCGACAAAATTCGCATCAATAGGCTAGTTGATCCCCCCATCACCACTTCCGAGGCATGGGCAGCGTTGACCAGGGTGGCGATCGCCTCAGCGGCCTTTCCGACCCGTTCGGTGGCAAGCTGCGACACGGCATAAGATGCGCCAAGCTGCACATCAGAGGTCAACAAAAATTCGCTAATTCGATCTACGACCCGCTGAAGCGTTTGCGAACCACCGGCGTTATCAAAAAATGTCCAGTCGCCCGCCAATGCCGGAAACTGTTGACGCACATAGTCAGTCTGGAGGTGGTTAAAAGCGGGGGCAGAGTTCATGCCTGCCAGCCTTTTTTGGGGCGCTGATGAAGATGCCGTGCGGGATGAATGTCTTGGTCTTCTAAAACAGCTTTGACCCACGGCACCGCTGCCAAAGCCGCAATGCCAGCGACGGTTAGCTCAACGGGCACCGATCCCAGGGCGTCGGGAGCGGCTGCTAACGAATGCCCGTCAAAGTGTTGCAGCAGGGTGTTGAGTTCACCCATGGCGTGCTGTGCCGTTTCACGGACTTGGGCGATCGCCGCTTGTCGTTCGTTGTAGGTTTGCCGTCGGGCGGGTAATGGACGACCTCGCCCGGTTTCTAATAAAACGATCGCTCGAATTTTTTGCTGCGGCTCCAGTTGGTTTAACCGCGCCCCAAACTCGGGACTAATTTTACTGGTCTTGGGGTCGGACGCTTTAGTATTTGAAGATTCTGAGGCGGAACCCTCATTTGCGGGTGCCATATCCCAAACCCTCGGGGAATCGACTACCTGGAACGCTCGTGCCATCATATTGTTCTGAGCCTCAAACTCACTCTGCCCAATCTTGCCGATGATGATGCCCCAGGCAAACTATTCTAAACCATCAATTCTATATTTAGAATAACTGGAATATCAACCCGAATTCAAGGTTTTGCGCCATAACTTGATGTTGGCATTGAACGTGGATGGGCTAGCGAATTTTCCGTCAAGATTTAAGCGCCTTGAGGGCTTCCAGCGGCTGGATCAGGCCGTAGCCCCAACGATTGTCGGGACGGTAGCGATCGCCTGCCGGGTGTTTGGCGGTTTGCTTCAGGGCTTCTATGATTGCCGTGATCGGGGCGTCGGGCTGGGCAGCCATCAGCAGGGCCACTGCCCCGGCGACGTGCGGTGCGGCCATGGAGGTGCCGTCCATAATCGTATATTCGTAGCTGCCGTCGGGGCGCTTTTCGGGGGGAATGCAGGAGTAAACCTGGGTGCCAGGAGCGACGACGTCGGGCTTGGTGACAACGGCCACTTTCTGCCCTGGAAAGACCAAACTAGCGCCGCTGCTGAAGGCCGCTACCTCGGTTTTGCTGCGGGGAATTTTTTCGACGGCACCGACGGCAAAGGCACTGTGGGCATTGCCGGGGGAGCTAGAATTGCCGTGATTTTCATTGCCGATCGCTACCACGGGCAAAATGCCGTAGTCGTGCATCAAAATATCAAAAATTTCGGCAAACAGCGGCTCGTAATAGCTGAACCCCAGCGACATATTCAGAATATGGGCACCTTTTTCGACCGCCCAGGAAATCCCTTCCATTAGCGTCAGCAGCGTGGCATCGCCAATCAGGACGCTGGCTACCAAAAGATCGGCAGCTGGAGCCACGCCAATAGACACGCCTTCAGGTGTTTTACCGCCCGCAATCGTGCCGCAGACATGGGTACCGTGCTGGCCGCCATCGAAGCTGGGGTTCGTCGTAATTCGGCGACCCAGCGGATCAATCATGACGAAATCACTGACGCGGCCTTCTAGGGCTGGGTGATCGCCGTAGACGCCCGTATCGAGCACCGCGACTCGGATTTGTGCGCCAGTGCTAAACGCCCACAGGTCGGGAATTTCGAGCTGCTGTAAGCCCCAAGTGATGCCATGTTCGGCTTCCTGGCGGTTGATGTCGCCGTAGATTACATCGTTGGGCTTAATTAGCTTAATTCTTTGATTGGGTAAAATAGCAATGACGTTGGGCTGGTCGGCTAGGGCAGGCAGCGTTTTGCGGGTCACTTCCATGGTGGCGATCGGCAAAGCGCCCGAACCAATTTTGGACACGGCTGGCTCGGCATGGATGGGCGATCGCTTTGCTCCTACTGCCTGATGGGTTTGAAACAGCTGCGCCTGAATCGACTGTTGCAGTTTTGCCCGACTTTTCATATAGCTCAAGCGCGTCTTAGTCGAGCGCAGCTGACCCTGCGTCGGCAAATCCTCGGATACGGGTGTCCGATAAATTACAATTGCGTCTAGCTTATCGTTTGGCCCACTCTCTGCTAAAAAGGGTTCAAAGGCGGGAGAGATTTTGTGTTCGATGCTCATGCTGCGACCTTGGGGCTACCTTTTATAGTCTTCGGTAGGGGAATGGCAAAACCGGGTTAAATTGCGTAGAGTCTTTCTGATTTAGACTGACGCGGTGACTCAGTTGTGCCGGGTAGCGCGATCGCCAGTCAGTATAAAAACCACTGCAAAAGCAAAGGTACCCTACTCAGTAAGGTACCTTTGCTTCGATTGTGAGCTGGTTAGATGGCTTCGATTGCGAGCCGAATTCGGGAGGGCGATCGCCACACCGCCAAAAACCGCTACACCGCCAAGAACCGCTGAATCACTTCACTACTTAGCTCGCTGGTGGGACCAGATGCCACAATGCCGCCCTTTTGCATGGCATAGTAGCGATCGGCTTGCCGCACAAAGTGCAAATGCTGTTCGACCAGCAATACCGAAATCCCAGTGGTGGCTACAATCCGCCGCACCGCCGATTCAATGTCGAGAATGATCGAGGGCTGAATTCCTTCGGTCGGTTCGTCGAGCACCAAGAGCTGCGGCTTGCCCATCAGGGCACGGGCGATCGCCAACTGCTGCTGCTGCCCACCGGAGAGGTCACCGCCCATCCTACCCAGCATGGTTTTCAATACCGGGAACAGGTCATAAATCTCCTCTGGCACATCCTGCGTATTCTTCGGCCTTACCCCTCGGGCTTCATACCCCAACAGCAAATTTTCCTTTACCGTTAGTCGCGGAATCACCTCTCGCCCCTGCGGCACATAGCCAATCCCAGCCCGAGCGCGCTGGTCGGGCGTTTTTGCCAAAATGCGCTGTCCGGCAAAGATAATATCACCGCTGCGAGGTTTGAGTAACCCCATCAAGGTTTTCAGCAGGGTTGTTTTACCGACGCCGTTGCGGCCAATCAAACAGACCATTTCGCCCTGAGGCACGGTCAAATCCACATTGCGCAAGATGTGGCTTTCCCCGTAATAGACATTTAAGCCCGACATCTGAAGCGTGAGGGGAGCCGATGTAGACGCATAGTCGGTAGCAACTGCGGAATTAGTCAGGCTCATGAGGGGTGGGAGGTATGAGTTTTGAGGGATGAATGGGAGTGAGGGTAGATTCAGTTCATTTCGGCAGTGACAGTTTCTAGGAGTTCGCCGATGTTTTCCAAACTGATGTCTTCGTCATGATCAATTTCTTGACCCAGGTATACTTCAATCACCCGGGGGTCGCTTTGCACGTCATCAAAGTTGCCTTCGCACAGCACGGAACCCTGGTGCAGTACAGTGACTTGCCCCTGGGCAATCTGACGGACAAATTCCATGTCGTGCTCAATTACAATCACGGAGTGGCTTTCGGCCAAAGAAAGCAAGAGTTCTCCGGTACGTTCCGTTTCTTCATCCGTCAGGCCAGCCACGGGTTCATCTACCAGCAGCAGGTCGGGCGCTTGAGCCACCAACATGCCAATTTCTAGCCACTGCTTTTCGCCATGAGACAGCAAATTTGCTTTCATGTCAGCTTTGTGGGGCAGGCCAATCGTTTCGAGCAAGCCCGACACTGTGCGCCGTTCCGCTGGAGGCGTTTTAACAACCAGGGTGGGAAACACACCTTTGTTGCGATTGCACGCCAGCTCCAAATTTTCACGCGGGGTCAGGTTTAGGTAAACGCGAGGGGTTTGAAACTTGCGCCCTATGCCCATCTGCGCAATCTGGTGTTCCGAATAGGGGCGCAGGTTGCGGCCTTTGAAGAACACTTTGCCTTCAGTTGGTTTGGTCTTACCCGTAATGATATCCAAAAAGGTGGTTTTACCTGCCCCATTTGGCCCAATGATGACCCGCAGTTCCCCAGTATCTAAACTAAAGTTCAGATTGTTCAGCGCTTTAAAGCCATCAAAGCTAACCGTCAGATTTTCGATCGTCAATATTTTTTCGTTCATACTGAGCTTCTGGATCCTCTTCTAAGCTTGGGTAGGTAGAAAGTTGTTTGGAGCGTCCGGTCAAGTTACGGAACCATTCGACGCCCTGCGTGCGGATCAGACCCACGATGCCATCGGGGAGGAACATCACCACTCCCAGGAATAAGCCGCCTAGGAAAAATAGCCAAAAATCGGGGAACTTCTCGCTCAGCAGGCTCTTGCCAAAGTTGACGACTAGCGCCCCTAAGACTGCTCCCACCAGCGTGGCTCGACCGCCGACTGCTACCCAAATCACCATCTCAATTGAGAAAGCAATGTCCATTGCCTTGGGCGAAATGATTCCAGATTGCAGCGTAAACATCGCTCCGGCTAGACCCGCCAGGGCACCGGAAACCGCAAACACCAGCACTTTGAACCCAGTGGGGTTGTAACCCGTGAACCTAGCTCGACTTTCATCATCGCGCAGTGCCATCAGCAATCGGCCAAATCGACCGCTGGTCAGCCAACGGCACACCGCGTAGGCGGCCACTAGCAGCAAAATTGTGGCTAGGTAGATCGATCGCTGGGTACCGTCATCGCTAACTGTTGCCCCCAAGATGGTTTTGAAGTCGGTTAACCCATTGGTGCCGTTGATGAGCTTCTGTTGGCCGTTGAAGAAGTTGAAAAAGATGATGGTCATCGCCTGGGTCAAAATCGAAAAATAGACCCCGCGAATCCGGCTGCGGAAGACGAGGTAGCCGAGTAAGCCTGCCAGTATGCCTGGAATTAGCATCAGGGCGATCGCCGCAAACGGGAATGAATCGAACGGTCTCCAGAACCAGGGCAGTTCTGTCACGCCGTAGAGATCCATAAATTCTGGTAGCTGAGAGCTAGCGGTCGCCGGAATTTGCAGCTTCATGTGCATTGCCAGGGCATAGCCACCCAGGGCAAAAAAGACCCCGTGCCCCAGACTCAGCAGCCCCGTAAAGCCCCAGATCAAATCAATTCCTAAGGCCGCGATCGCCAGCGCCAGAAACCGTCCCATCAAGTTGAGCCGAAAGCCCGACAACAACAGCGGCACAATAAACATCAGGAATAGGGCAACCAGCGCCACAGTGCCCACTTCCATTAGCAGCGATCGCCGCCTCAACCAATCCACACCTTGCCGTCCACCCGCCGCTTGAACCGTCATGCGCCACGCCCACGAAACAACTCATATCCAGCCACTAAACAGCCCCAAATTCAAACCTTCATCCTTCATCCTTCATCCTTCATCCTTCATCCTTCATCCTTCATCCTTCATCCTTCATCCTTCATCCTTCATCCTTCATCCTTCATCCTTCATCCTTCATCCCTCCTCTACGCATCCACCGTCCGCCCCTTTTGCGGGAACAGACCAGCCGGACGGAACTGAAGAAACAGAATAATCAAGGCAAAAACCATCACTTTTGCCATACTGGCTGTGGCAAAAAAGGCAAAGACTTCCTTCAGAGCAGGGTTATTGGTCAAGTTTCCAAGAATCCCCGTCCCGATGACGTAGTCAGCGATACCAATTGCCATCGCCCCGACCACAGTTCCTACCAACTTACCAACACCGCCTACCACCACCACCATGAACGTATTGACGATGTAGTTTTGACCCGTGTTGGGGCCAACAGAACCCAGTAGACTCAAACCACAGCCCGCTACTCCAGCCAGTCCAGACCCGATCGCAAACGTAATCGCGTCCACCTTGCGGGTTGGGATCCCCAAACAGGCACTCATATTCCGGTTCTGCGTGACTGCTCGAATCCGCAAACCCCACTTAGTGCAATTGAGGAACCAGTAGACGCCGGCCACACAGCAAATCGTCAGAATCATAATGAACAGCCGCGTCGAAGGCAGCTGAAAATTACCAATCGGAATCCCACCCCGCAGCCAAGATGGAGCCGTCACGTCCTGATTTTGGGCACCAAACCACGGCTTCGTGACCGCCAGCTTGTACGTTTGGCCCAAAAATGCGCTCGCCGCTAGCGAAATGCCGATCGAAAGCGGTAGCAGCGCCGCCACAATCCATTTCTGCACCGACTCAAAATCGGCACGGCGTTTCAGCAACCACTGTCCGCCAAAGAACAGTAGCGAAAACAAGATCAGCCCAAAGACCATGACCCAGCTGACACTGCGCACAAACTGTTGCAAAATCAAGCTGACGCCCCAGGTGGCCAGTAAGGTTTCTAGCGGTCGTCCATACAAATAACGAATCACCCCGCGCTCTAGCGCTAGCCCCACTAGGGCTGCCACCAAAAACGCCGCAATTAGGGCAAAAAAGATATAAAGCTCAAATAAGGGGCCACCGATGCCTTTGAAGGCATTTTGCACCACAACGGTGGTGTATGCCCCCAGCATCATTAGCTCACCGTGGGCCATGTTGATGACGCCCATCAGCCCAAATACGATCGCCAATCCTAACGCGGCCAGCAGCAAGATGGAACCGATGCTCAGCCCATTGAAGATGCCGTCTAAAATACTTGCGAACAACCGCTTTCTCCTATTTCAACGCGAATGGTCAACAGCGCTAGAACATCACGCCAACGCCCTACCCCAACACTCTACAAAGGAGGGGATCAGAGGGTGGCAACACCAAACCTCAGATCCCCTTTGGGAAGGAGGAAGGGGGAAGGATGAAGGATGAATTAAATCCTTGTTTCCGTTCCTGGCCTTCTAATCCTTAGCTCTTAAACCCTAGGTTTTGAACTTGCCGGGGTTATCTACGCCTGTCTTCGTCCAGTCGCAAGAGAAACCCTTGGTCTCTGTCACGTATTGGTTCCAGGGAATGGGATCTACAGGGGCTGGGGTCGCATAGACAATCTCAAACAGACCGTCATCGCGCACTTCACCAATTCGCACAGTTTTGGAAATGTGGTGGTTGGGGAACATCTTCACAGGGCCTTCAGGCGCTGCAAATTCTTGCCCATACGCTGCTTCCCGCACTTTTTCTAGGTCAGTGGGGGTGCCAGCTCCACCCGCTTTCTCAACGGCTTGCTTCCAAATGTTGACAGAAATGTATCCTGCTTCCATCGGGTCGTTAGTGACGCGACTGTCGCCAAACTTGGCTTTGAACGCATCCACAAACTTCTTGTTCTCGGGCGATTCTACTGTCATGAAGTAGTTCCAAGCGGCATACTGCTTCAGCAAATAGTCTTTGCCGATCGCCTGCACTTCCTCTTCGGCAATACTCACCGACATGGTGGGGTATTTCTCTGCCGTCAAGCCAGCACCCTGCATTTGTTTGAAGAAGGCCACGTTGCTGTCGCCGTTGAGGGTGTTGTAGATCACACCGCCGTTGGGGAGAGCCGCCTTGATTTTGGCGATGATGGGCGCAACTTCCGTGTTGCCCAAGGGAAGATAGTCTTCGCCTAGGGTCTTGCCGCCTTTAGCTGCTAGCTGAGCCTTGATGATGGTGTTAGCGGTGCGAGGGAACACGTAGTCAGAGCCAACTAAGAAAAAATCTTTGCCCTTGTTTTCGAGCAACCAGTCCACCGAGGGTTCGATTTGCTGGTTGGGTGCGGCACCGGTGTAGAAAATGTTCTTAGAACATTCTTGACCTTCGTACTGAACCGGGTAATAGAGCATGTGGTTCTTCTCTTCAAACACGGGAAGAACCGCTTTGCGGCTGGCAGAGGTCCAGCAGCCAAAGATCACAACAACCTCGTCTTGCTCGATCAATTTCTTCGCTTTTTCAGCAAAGGTAGGCCAGTCCGACGCACCGTCTTCTACAATGGCCTCAATTTGCTTGCCCATGATGCCGCCCGCTGTGTTGATCTCATCGATCGCCAGCTGGGTCGAATCTACCACGCTCTTTTCAGAGATAGCCATGGTGCCGCTGAGGGAGTGAAGAATCCCCACCTTGATGGTGTCTCCACTAGCCGCAGGGGACGCCGCAGGAGATCCTTCTGCGGGCGATGCTGCTGGATCAGTAGGGGCACTGGGCGAGGCACAGGCTTTGAGCAACATGCTGGCTCCCAAAGCGGCGGAGCCATACACCATAAACTTACGACGACCAAATAACCTTGTCATGAAACACACTCTCCCCACTCATGAGGACGAAACGATCTAAAAAAGTCACACTACGCTGAGATATTATGCTTGAGATTGATACATAAATGTGCCCTGCTATACAAAGTACGAAGTTTTAAGTTTTTATAACAGTAAAAGCACCGAAATTTAGGTACGGTTCGAGGCGGCTACCGCTGCCAGACGTTTCAAGCTACTTCTAGAAGGTGAGCAGCTTGAGCCTGAGATCCCATGAGCAGCATTTCTTGATGGCGAATGGTGCTGATTGCAACTTCCCAAGGAACTGTAAATGACTCGGCTACCTCTCAATCAGGGATGGTTTCAATTTTTCAGATATTGGCATCAGCTATTGGCGACTGATGCCTGCACAGGTTCCCTGATTCGTTGAAGCCAGATGCGGACGATCGGTTTTTAAGATCTTAAAATAAATAAATAGATAATGAGATGATTGCACTTCTAAAGCAATCCTTCTCGATCAAGAAAATATTTTTCAGTTCCAGCGCCTTAGCGCTGTGTTGCCCGTCTATGGCTCATCTGTTTCATTTTGAAGTCGAATTTGCTGACTCGTTGCGCTGTATCCCGATGCAGGTGCGCTACAACCTAGACCACTGTGGCGTTAAGCTCAAACTGGTCGATTGGAACCGCTTTACTCTATCGGAGCGCACCGCGCTGGTAGACTTGCCCTGTGAGGCTGATGATGAGCAACAGGTCTATCGCACTAGGTTGCATGAGTTGGTGGCTCAGCATGGTGGCGATCGCCCTGCCAGCTTAGCGATTGACCCCCACCCCGACTGGCAAGCGGTGGCTACCATTCCCGAAAGCGTCCAGGCCATGGCTCAAACAGCCGAGATGGCGCTGAGCCTAGAGCAATGGGCTAGCCTGCTGCCACTCCAGCGGTTTGCTTTAATTAAGCTCAGCCGCTCTAACCACGAAAACCATAACTTTGTCCCCGCCCTGCAAGAGTTTGGCTTGTTGGGCGATCGCTCGACATCATGAACGCTCAAGTCATGTCAATATGAGTTAAGCTTCTCTGTGGGTTCTTCCGCAGACGGGAAGTCCTCCTAGAAATGGCGCAGATCGAAGCGATGCATCTAGGGTAAGAACGCTCACCAACTGAATTAGACCTCCTGCTGTATGGATTATTTCCTGGCGCAGTCAGGTAGCCGTTCACGCCTTTTTTGGCACAGGCATGAATGCCGGGAGTTTATGGGTTTGTAGAGTCTTGTGGGGTGTCTACAATCCGTTCTACGCGGCGTTGTCTGGCTACATTACCTAGGATGAGAACTCTGCCGTTTAATTAAGCTTGACTAAAATATTGATCAGCTTGGTCAAGCAGACTGCAACGTTGGTTCGGTTTATGGTGTGGGAGGACAGACGTGACTGGTTTTTTTGCACGATTCCATTCGCTAGTTAAAGCTGGTGATATTAATCAAGCGCAGCAGCTAAAAGAACAATCTAGTCCCAGCGTTCAGGAACAGGGAGACGCTGCAGAACAGCCTAGTGTGCCCTCCCCTCAACCGTTTACGCCGCTGTATCGCAAGTGGTATGCCTGGATAGCGGTGGCCGCGTTAGCTGGAATTGGCGGTGTGGGTAGCGCCGGTTATGTGACCATCCGGCAAATTCAAAGCACTTTACCCAACCCTCAAGATGCGCTGCGGTACGAGCGAGATGGATCGCTGACGATTAAAGCGGTCGATGGTTCAATTTTGCAGCAGCTCGGGCCAGCCACTCGCGAAAAGCTAACGATTGACGAAATTCCGCCATTGTTCATCAAGGCGTTTGTTGCATCGGAAGACAAAAACTTTTATCAGCATGGCGGCGTTGATTATCAGGCGATCGCCCGCGCCACATTAGCCAACGTGATGGCTGGGGACGTGGTTGAAGGGGCAAGTACCATCACCCAACAGGTGACACGGATTGTGTTTTTGGGTCAAGAGCGCACCTTCGATCGCAAGCTGCGTGAAGCCCTGCTGGCCAACAAAATGGAGCAGGAATTAACCAAAAAGCAGATTCTAGAGCGCTACTTGAATCTGGTGTATTTGGGTTCGGGTGCCTACGGCATTGCTGATGCTGCCTGGATTTACTTCAGCAAGTCTGCCTCTGAGCTGACCCTGGCCGAAATCGCGATGATTACAGGTTTAGCTCCGGCTCCGAGCGAGTTTTCTCCCTTGGTCAACTTAGACTTGGCTACCCAGCGTCGAGATGTGGTGCTAGCGCGGATGGTTGAAACTGGCTACATTACTGAAGCCGAAAAAGCGGCAGCGATCGCCGCTCCGATTGCCCTTAAGCCCAGCCAACCGCGTAACCTCGACAGCGGCACCCCTTATTTCACGTCCTATGTGCAGCAAGAGCTGCCTAAGTATGTTAGTGCCGAAGTCCTAGAGTTGGGCGGGCTAACGGTTGAGACGACCCTTGACCCTAAGCTGCAAAGCGAAGCCCAGCAGACCATTACTCAAGGCGTGGAAAAATACGGCAGGGCACAGCGCTTTTCTCAGGCCGCCCTGGTTTCAATTGATCCACGCACTGGCGAGATTAAAGCCATGGTGGGGGGAAAGGAGGCGTTGGCGGGGCAATTTAACCGTGCCACCCAGGCTCAACGGCAACCCGGTTCTACGTTTAAGGCGTTTGTCTATACGACGGCGATCGCCACCGGGCGATCGCCATACAAACCCTATCTAGATTCCAAGTTTGTCGTCGATGGCTATGAAGTCAAAAACTACAGCCCCAAACACCGGGGCAATTTGTCCATGCGTGACGCGCTGATTAATTCGATCAACGTTGTAGCCGTTAAAGTGCTAATTGATGCTGGGTTTCAGCCCGTAATGGACATGGCCAAGCGAATGGGCATCAAGTCTCAGCTGCTGCCCGCGTACTCCCTAGCGTTGGGCACATTAGAAGTAAACCTGTTGGAATTGACCAGCGCCTATGGCACCCTGGCCGCCCGAGGCAACCACGTCGAACCCCACGGCATCGTTAAAATTAGCGATCGCTTTGGCAAGGTGATTTACCAATCTGGCTTCAAGTCAGAGCGCGCGGTTGATCAAGACAGCGCCGACATTATGGCTTGGATGTTGCGAGGTGTCGTCACCGACGGCACTGGGGGCAATGCAGCTCTGCGTGGTCGCCCGGTAGCAGGCAAAACGGGTACCACCGACGCCAAGCGAGACTTGTGGTTTGTTGGCTTCATTCCCCAAATGGTAACTGGTATCTGGTTGGGCAATGACAACAACCGCCCCACGCGCGGAGCCAGCAGCACCGCCGCCTTAATTTGGCGCAACTTTATGGCTGACGCCACCGACGGGTTGCCAGTAGAACAATTTCCGCAGCCTAGCCGTCAGGCTCTTAGTAGTAGTCGCAAAGGCAGCATTCAAGCGGAGCGAGTCAAACCTCGCAAGGTCACTGTTGAGGCGGCAGATCGGACTCAAGACGAGAATTCAGACAGCCCTCGCACGGCATCCCCAGACGCACAGCGCGACAGTTCACCGTCCACCACCCCATCCGGGCGGGCGTTGGAGCCTGACGAACCGTCACCCGGCAAAGTGCGCGGAGCCTTGCGTCAGTCTCCTCCAGATCAAGTACCCTCCACTCCTGACGAATCGCCACCTGAGCCAGTGGCACCCATTGAACCTGAATCGGTTGCTGCGCCAAACCCGCCCTCCGGGAACCGCCCTCGACCAGAGCCACTTCCCCCTCCCCCTATTTCTGCCCCTCCAGTGTCAGTACCTCCTCCTCCCAACGGTTGAACTGTGTCTGTTAACCTGCGGATTGCAATCGATTCCTCCCCCATCGGGTAGACTCAATCTAAAACTGTCTTTGACATAAATCTCCAGACAGGAAGAGAGAGAATAGGGCGTTATCGGTTTATAGTCTCAAACAGATAGTTGAATGGGTTATGGCCCTGCCCCGGTCTGAGGGTGGTGGCTGTTTACGTTACCATCGTGCAGTTTAGGAGTTAGTTGCTATGTTGTTGTTAATGGATGTTGCAGGTGCAGAGGTTTCCTCATTTCCATGGGCGTTTACAGCCGTATATGTAATCGGTTTTATTGCAGCCGTGGCAATTGGCTCGGTGGCTTGGTATAACTCTAAGCGGCCACCAGGCTGGGAAAACAAAGAGCGCCCCGATACAGTTCCCGATGTGAAGAAAGTGGATTGGGAATAGGGCAGGAGCGGGGATTGAATCAGTTTTGAGTTTTAAGTTTCAAATTAGGCGGTCAACTCAAAACTCAAAATTATCAAATCTTGCTTTGAGCTACTAATTCAGCGGCAAAAGTGCTGCGAGTGATCCCAGTAGGGTGTAAACAACGCGGCAGAGCCATTGAAACGTGCTGCTAGACTGGCGCAGTTTGGGTTGAGTGCAGTAGTAGGCGATCGCCACACTACCAATGCCAACTAGCCCTAGTAATGCGCCCAGTACCGCTGTGCGCGCAAATTGATGCATCACCACTAGCGGGACGTAGAGCAGCAGCCAGCTGAGGAGCGTGTAGACGCTAACCCATTGCATCCGCTCGCGAGCCCAGTAGCGATCGCGGGGCAGTCCGGCGATGCCAATAATCGCTAAATTGGCGGCAAATGCCAGCGTGTAGGGGTAGAGCAGAGCCGAGGCATTGGTTAACCGATAGATAAATAGCCAGCACAATCCCGCAGCGGCCACGCTCAAAACTGCATGTACATTGTGGATACGTTGCCAGTAGACACGTTGCCAGTGGGGCGGGTGCCGGGGGGTAACCGACAGGGCAGCGTCGTCAGGCAGCCATGCCATCCATTGCCGTTCAGCTGGGCTGAGCGGCGCTTGCAGTGGAAAAACTCGATAGATCAAAAACGGATAGCTGATCAGTAGCGTCAGCGGTGCGACTAGCCAAGGCCAACCGCCGATCGCCCAGCAAAAATAACCGACCAAAATCGCCCCGAGCAAGGCGCTACCGTTGAGCGTTGTGCGGTCGTGCCAGCCCCAAACCAGTAGCGATAATCCCAATAGCACGGTTAAGCGGATGCCCAAAGCCGCCACATCCATTTCTACATAAGTAGTCAGCAACAGGAAACTGCCCAGCGGAATCAAAAGATTATCTAATCCCTGCCACGCGATCGCCTCTAAAAGCATCACCAGCAGTCCCAAAATCAACGCAATCAGCAAACTCTCTGCCCGCCCTGTAGAACTAAACAACAGCAGCGGAATATGCACGCTGAGAAACGTGACGGTAAAAAAACCAATCGACCCTTCTGCACTTTTTTGTCCTTCAGTAGCCGTATAGCGATAGTGCCCGTAATACGTGCCAATCAGGGCGGCGACAGCATCGGCTAAGGTTAAAATCAAGATCGGAATACAAAACAGCAGCGGCTGATGCGGCGTCAACCCAAACAGCAGCATCACCGATAGTGGGAAGTAGATCTCACCCAGCGATCGCCGCTTTACCCCGCCCAACACTTGGCCAAATCGGCTAGCCAGCGGTGGGTAGTAGCGTAGAGCTAGAAGAATGGCGATCGCCAAACCGCCTACCAACAGCACCGGTTGCACCGTCTCAAATAGCCAGGGAAAGCTGAGGGTCATCAACCCCATTGGGATGTGTAGCAACTTACGCACCAGTTCTGGGTGAGGCGACGCGAGCCGCTGCCAGTGATACAGTGCCATCATCACCCCCCCCAAGGTGGTCAATACAAGTAAAATACTGAGCCAAACGGCAGGCATGGAGGAAATGTGAGAGGGAAAGACTAAACTGTAGGGTCAATACCCAAATTGAACAGGGTTTGATTCGCTTGCAAAGCGCTGTAATATAGGAAAACCTGGAGAGGTGGCAGAGTGGTCGAATGCGCTTGACTTGAAATCAAGTGTGCTGCAAGGCACCGGGGGTTCGAATCCCCCCCTCTCCGTTTTTGGCGGCGCTTGAGCCAGGGTTGACAAAGCAGGCTTGGCGCTACGAACTAAATACATGAGAAGTTCTGGAACGACCGTTGACCCAGGCTGGAACGGCGGTAGATAGAACCGCTTTGCGTCAGGGATTTGACCCTTTACAGCGATTTTCCCTGCACTGTAACACGTCTTGACCTCGATGAAAACTAGTACTTGGCGGCGGAAGTGTAACTACTATTACAGGCTCCCCAGACCCCAGATCCCAGACAAGGGGCTTAAGCCCCTTGTTCAAATGTAGGAGTCTAGCATTTTCCCTTCTTTCCAAGATGGGGTAAATTTGAGGCTATATAGTTTTGGCCTATGCCATGGCAGCATTGAGCTGAATTGCAACAATCGGTGGCAGGTTTTATGGGAGATCAGCGATGAGTGAGTATCAATATTACGAATTTCAAACGATCGATCGCCGGCTCACCGCTGAAGAACAGGCGGAGATCAAAAAACTGTCTAGCCGGGTTCAACTGACGCCAACCCAGGCTGTTTTTCTCTATAACTATGGTGACTTTCGGAGCAAGCCCGAGCAAGTATTGACTCAATACTTTGACATGATGTTTTACATCGCCAACTGGGGTACATGGCGATTGATATTTCGGTTCCCGAAGGCGATCGCCGACCCAAAGTGGTTTCAGCCCTATGACCTGCCTGATGCCGTTACGATTAGTCAAACTCGCCAGTATGTTGTGCTTGACATTAACATTCAAGAAGAAGAAGGCATCGGGGGGTGGGTCGATGGTGAAGGCTGGCTACCGCAATTGTTGCCGCTACGTGAGGAGCTGTTGAGTGGAGATTTACGTTTGCTATATCTAGTTTGGCTGCGCACAGCTCCCTACCTGGCTGGCTATGGATTAGCTGACGACCCGCTTGAGCCGCCGATTCCTGCCAACCTGGATCAGCTTTCTGCGCCACTTCAAGCATTTATTGAATTAGTAGAACTCGACCGGGATTGGGTTACAGCGGCGGCAGCGGCCAGTCCTCGGGCTGAAACCGTCTCAGACATACCGTTAGAGAACTGGCTCTCTCAGCTACCAGAAGCCGAACGGCAAGAATTTTTGCTGAAGCTTGTCCGCCGTGATCCGCATGTTGACTTGCAATTGATTAACCGATTAAAGGAATTGGCAGGTGCAGGTCGATCGGCTCCACAGTCTATACCGGGGCAGCGACGGTTATCGGAACTAGGGGCGATCGCCCACACTGCAAAAACAACGCGTGAACAGAAAGAACAGAGTGCAGCCAAGAAAAAGCGAATTCAGGAATTGGAAACACTGGCTAAGCAGGAAGCCCAACTCTGGGCAAGAGTGATGGATTTAATTGCGCTGAAGCAGTCTAAACCTTACGATGAAGCAACTGCATTACTCAAAGATCTGCATGATGTCGCAGAGCATCAGGAACGGTTGCCTGCCTTTATGCAACGGATTGAAAAACTCAAGTCAGACTACAGTAATCGCCCAGGTCTACTCACACGACTGAGAACGATTAAACGGTAGTAAATCCTAATGCTGCCGACTATCAAACTCTACTTTTCCCAGCACATTACGCTGCCACTGCAACCACAACACCGCCGCTAGTATCATCAGCAAGAACGGGATTCCAGCATAATTAACGGCTGCCCAACTGACGCTGTCCAGCAATCGCCCCGACAAAAACGTGGCTGCGGTGACGAAGCCAAACATCAAGAAGTCGTGCATCGCCTGCGTTTGTGCTTTTTCTGCGGTTGTGTATGCTTCAGTTAATAGTGTGGTTGATCCAATGAACATAAAATTCCAGCCAATTCCTAGCACCGTCAGGGCAATGATGAAATGAGGAATCGTGGTGCCAGCTAGGTTAATTGCGATCGCTAGCAGATTTAGAAAAATGCCGCTGAGGATGATCGTTAACACACCAAACCGAGCAATGAGGAACCCGGTAAAGAACGAGGGTGCGAACATGCCTAAGACATGCCATTGAATCACCGATGCAGCGGCATGGAACGGGTGAGGAATAGCGACCATCGCTAAAGGAGTAGCGGTCATAATCAAGGCCATGATGCCGTAGCCGACCATGCTGCCCAAAGCCGCCACGATAAAGACGGGCTGTTGCATAATCTTGGTCAGCGATCGCCCCCGTGCTTTTTGTTCTGCGGCGGTTAGGGGTGGGATTTTGACACTGGGCAGCAGCGCCAGAATTACAATCTGCAACACAATAATTGAAAGCAATGAGCCGCCAAATTCGGCATTGGCTAACCCATCTTTGAGGCCACTGGCAAGATTGGGACCCAGCACTGCCGCCACCACGCCACCCGCCACCACCAGCGAAATGGCCTGTGCTCGAAACGACCCATCGGCTGCATCTGCCGCTGCAAATCGATAGAACCCGGAGAAGCCGTTAAACACACCCATCAAAATTGTGCCTGCACAAAACAGGGCAAAACTTTGAATTAAAACGGCGGCAACCGCTAACACAATCCCCACGATGCCAATTAGGGTACCGACGACAAAGCCAAACCGCCGCCCTTTGCGCTTCATCAGCAGCGAGGCCGGAATTGTGGCGGCCATGACGGCTAGCTGCATCAGCGCCAGCGGTAGGGTAGCCAATGATGGCTCGGTAGCCAGCTTTTTGCCAATTAAGGCCGCTACCGTAAACAGCACAACTACAGAAGTCATTGATAGCGCCTGACATATGGCCAACAGCGCTACATTCGTTTTGGCTCGATCCATGACGGGTAGGTTCACGTTTTGCAGAGGAAGATGCAATATTATCTACGCCTTCACGGCATTCTTCTTCCCCCAACTGGGTCATTGCCCGCAGCAGTGTGGATTTAGCCCGGTGTTGCCGATAACGGTGGGTGCTGCGCCAAAACTTTTTTGAGATACTGCCCAGTGTAAGACTTAGCAACTTTGGCGACCTGTTCGGGGGTGCCAACAGCCACGAGTTCACCGCCGCGATCGCCGCCTTCAGGGCCTAAGTCAATAATCCAATCGGAGCAGCGAATC
>Ga0163154_10002549_pt1 | contig 26484 bp, 23 predicted proteins | sample OliLakLV19MP9P1_FD_148649 | JGI IMG/M metagenome (GOLD analysis project Ga0163154, IMG submission 148649) | Freshwater microbial mat bacterial communities from Lake Vanda, McMurdo Dry Valleys, Antarctica - Oligotrophic Lake LV.19.MP9.P1 | ecosystem: Environmental > Aquatic > Freshwater > Lake >... | reverse complement strand
GCTCCACCGCTGACGTCGTGGCATTGGGGCGCGCGGTGCTGGGCGCGTCCGCCACCTCACTGGTCCCGGCTCGGGCGGCCGCTGCCAAACGCGTTGTCCCGGCCGGCACCGAGGTCGCCTTCGCCGGGTACGACGACGAGGTCGCCGAGGCCGAGGCGGTGGCGGCCCAGATCGCCGTGCTCCTCGCCGGCGGGCTGGTGCCCGCGGCGGTGGCCGTCCTGGTCCGGGCCAACGCTGCGTTGGATGCGCTGGAGGAGGCCCTGGCGACCAGGTCGGTGCCCTATGTCGTGCGCGGCGGCGAGCGGTTCTTCGCCCGGCGGGAGGTGAAGGAGGCCACCATCCTGTTGCGTGGTGCCGCCAAAGCGGCCCTGTCTGCCGACTCGCTGTCCGGCCCATCGGAGCTGGGATCGGAGGTCCGGGCGGTGCTGTCCGGGACCGGCTGGCGACCGGACCCACCGGCCGATCGGGGTGCCGTCCGGCAGCGCTGGGAGTCGCTGTCCGCGCTGGTCAGTCATGCCGACAGGTTCGCCACGGAGCATCAAGCGGGGGACGCCACGCTGCCGGCCTTCGTTGCCGACCTGGAGGACCGGGCACGTGCCCAGCACGCTCCCCGTGCCGACGGGATCACCCTGGGCACGCTGCATGCCGCCAAGGGCCTGGAATGGGACGTCGTCTTCCTGCCGGGTCTCGCCGACGGCACCGTGCCGATCTCGATGGCCACCACCACAGAGCAACTGGCGGAGGAGCGGCGACTGCTCTACGTCGGTGTCACCCGGGCTCGGGAAGCGGTGCGGCTGTCCTGGGCGAGATCACGCACCCCTGGTGGTCGGGCCACCCGCCGGCCCTCTCGCTTCCTCGACGGCATCCTGCCCGGGGACAGCGCCACCCATGCTCGACCCGGTGGCGACCAACGTTCCCCGGCGCGCCGGGCTCCGGCGAAGCCACCCGTCTGCCGTTCCTGCGGCGCGCCGCTGGCCACCGCGGCGCAGCGCACCGCGGGCCGGTGCGAGCGGTGCCCGCCGCGATACGACAGCCGGCTCTTCGAGGCATTGCGGGCATGGCGGGCGACCCAGGCGCGCGACGCCAAAGTCCCCGCATACGTGGTGTTCTCCGATGCCACGCTGGAAGCGATCGCCGAGAGGGGCCCACGATCGGTTGCTGAACTCGTCGGCATCAGCGGGGTGGGAGCCGTGAAGCTGGAACGGTACGGGCAGCAGGTGCTCGCGCTGGTCGGCGAACAGACGCGTCTCGAGGCAAGCGCCGGAGAATAATGCCTGGCGCAACCGCGCCGGTTGTCGGTACCCTCGCACACGAGTGCACGGCGCGTTCTGCGTTGCGCCCGGACGGTAGGACGGAGGTGAGACCGACGTGACGACAAGCATGACGAAGCAGTGGACGAGTCACGTCATGGTCGAGCCGCGCCCGAACCGCGAGCGCCGGTCGTCCGCGATCGCATATGGCACCGCTGCTCGCACCGCAGGTGTCTTCCTCGGTGACACCACCGGCTTTGACGCCACAGGTGTCGCCATCGACGCCGCGCGCAACGTCCCAGGGGTCCCTCTGCCCACCGGCTGACGATCATCAGATCAGCCGACTCAGGCCGCGGACCCGACAGGGTTCGCGGCCATTTCCATGTCCGCTCCCAATTTGCCATCACTGCGATACCCCGTTCCATCCAGTTCGAAGGTGAGGAGATCCATGACCACCGCGGTGGAGACCCCGCTCGCGAGCGTCGACCCCAGGACCCTGCCGTGCCGCCGCTACGACCCTGAGCTGTGGTTTGCAGAGTCCCCTGATGAGGTGGAGCGCGCCAAGGCGCTGTGCCTCGACTGTCCCGTCATGACCCCATGCCTCACGACGGCGCGGCTGCGCCGTGAGCCTTGGGGCGTTTGGGGCGGCGAGCTCTTCCAGTCCGGTGCCGTGGTGCCGCGCAAGCGGCCCCGTGGCCGTCCAAGAAAGGAGATCGCGGCATGAATCCGCTGCTCTACGGTGAAATCATCACCCAGCGTCACCGGGCTGACATCGATGCCGCCGGAGTCGGTTGGCTGATCAGCGCCTCCAGGCGATCACGTACCCAGCGAGCTGCGGTCGATCGTGCCAGGGCCAGGCTGAACGATGCTCTGGCCCGCCGCGAAGCCGATCAGTCGCTGCCGGCCGACGTGGTGGTCCTGGCGCCATGAGTCGGTGTGGCCGGGTACTGCGAGTACCCGGCCGCACCGTCGGCCGTCACGTCGTCCACAGCCGACGGCGGCGTGGTGGTGCCCGGCTTGTCGAACCCCGGGAGCAACTCCTCGAAGACGTCGAGGACGGCCACCTCGCCTTCGATCTGGCACAACACTGCGACGCCGCCCAACCACACGCGATGGATCAGTAAGTATTCCGGCGGCAGGTTGAGCCGAAGTCCCACCGACCAGTCCGCGCGGCGAGGGTCACGGACGTGGTTGAACAGCTCTCGCATCCACTCGCGGCTGAACCGGAACCGGTCGGTATGGGCGAAGGCCATGAACGGCGCCAGATACGCCAACAACTCCTGGCCGTCGATGCTGATCGCCTCCTTGATGAAGCCCTCGCGGCGCAGGCCGTGCGCCACCGCGTCACCGTCACCGGCCAGCGCGATACCGAGCAGGCTGCCGATCGAACGGGGCATCCCCGAGGGCAGGTGCTTGACCGCACCGAAGTCGATAACCCCCAGCCTGCCGTCCGGCGTCAGCATGTAGTTGCCCGGGTGGGGATCGGCATGCAGCAAGCCGGCCCGGGCGGGCCCTGCCAGCAGGAACTCGATGTAGCGGCGCGAGACCAGGTCGCGTTCGGCCTGGGTCCCCTGGGCGATGACATCGGCCATCCCCCGACCGGTCAGCCACTCCGTCACCAGGACGTGGGAGGTGCTGGCCAGCACGGTGGGGACGACGAATGCGGCGTCCCCGGCGAACGCCGCAGCGAAGGCCCGCTGCGAGCGGGCTTCGAGTTCGTAGTCCAGCTCTTCGGCCATCCGGGAACGCAGTTCGGCCAGGATCGGTCCGATGTCGAGGCCCGGCACCCACGCGGTGGCCAGCCGGCTCATCCGTGAAACCGTGGCCAGATCCGACAGCAGCGCCTCGGCCGCACCGGGGTACTGCACCTTCACGGCGACATCACGCCCGTCGGACCAGACCGCCCGATGAACCTGGCCGATGGATGCCGACGCTGTCGGGCGGTCGTCGAAATCCTTGAAGTGGTCCCGCCAGTTGGCGCCGAGCTGCTCGGCGAGCACCCGGTGCATCGTCGAGACCGGCATGGCCGGCGCAGCGTTCTGTAGCTTCGTCAGCGTCGCCCGGTATGGCCCGGCCAGTTCCTCAGGCAGTGAGGCCTCGAAGATGGACAGTGCCTGCCCGAACTTCATGGCACCGCCCTTGAGCTCACCCAAGGTCCGGAAGATCTGATCTGCGGTACGGGCTTGGATCTCGGCGGCGACCGCTTCGGCCGGGCGCCCCCCGACCCGCTTCCCGAGCCCCCATGCGGCCCGTCCCGCCATGCCCAGCGGCAGCGCGGCGAGTCGGGCAGTCCGCGTCACGGCCTTGCGGGGCAGGTTGGTCACCTCGGCATCGTGTCATCCGCTGCGTCGGGCCCGCTAAGGGGTGCCCGGTCCCGCGGGGGCGTCCAGGCCGATGCACCCGCACCCGGCGTGCGGGGTCCACAGCCGCCAGGTCACCTCGCCCAGGGGCAGAGACACCGTCGCGCATGTCCCCGGTGTGGGGTCGGGGCTGCGGTCCAGGTGGCCCAGACCCATCAGCACGGCGAGACCCGCTGCCACCTGGCCGAGTCCTGGGACGACAGCGGCGGGCCTGCCCGGATCGGGCCGACGAAGTTGTGGCAGCAGGTGGGGCCACTGTGGGTCCTTGTCCCTGTGGTGCAGGTCCAGGCAGTGCAGGCAGGGGCCTCGACCGGGCGAGACCAGTGGGCCCACGACGATCTCGCAATCCCTGATCAGGATGGCCAGGTGGGCCACGTCGTCGGCGATCCACGTCGCCGTGGCCGCGGCGTCATGCGCGTCGCGGCCGATGACGATCATGAGGTCGCCCCTCGGCCGGACGGTGGGGGAGTTGCGGGCCGAGAGCCGGGCCAGGGCCTCGTGCGCCGCCGCAGCCAGCGGCCGCCCCACATCAGCGGTTGCCGGACCCCCGACGACCACGTCGGCCGGCGTCACCGGGCCCTCGCCGACGACGGTCACGGTACCGACACCGGAGGCCACGAATCCGGCGGCGACCGGGGTTGCCAGGGCGGTGCCTCCGATCACCGAGACCGCTTGACCGGGGCGCTGCCGAGCCGCAGCCGAGCGTTCGCTGGATTGATCGACCAGCCAGGACCAGCGTTCGGCCCGTAGCCGCACGGCCTCGGTCGATGTGGTCCCGGCGTCCGCTGAGACCAGCATCCGGCGCGATGCCAGCGCTGCGACCAGATCATGGCGCCGCTGTGGGTCGCAACCGCGGCGCCGGGCGTCGGTGTCGAGGGCTGCCATGCTGACGCCGCGCGACAACAGGTCCAGCGTCCGGCGGTCGTCGGGCCCGAGCCCGTCGAGCACCACCGCGGTCGACGGTGAGGATCCGATCTGCAGCTGGTCCTTGCCGCGCCAGGCCCGCACCAGGTGCGGCGCGAGCTTCCGCGGCCCCTCGGCCGGGCGGGGCTGCGCCGGGTCGAGGTCACTCGTCATGCTCACCTTGGCCATGCCGCAAGCGTGGCAGCGCCCCGGATCGGTCGGCGGCGGCCGTCCACAGCCGTCGGGGTCACCGGTGCGCGGTCCACAGCTTCGTGGGCCGCGGCCACCACGGTCGGCCCCCTCGCTTAGTTTGCTCAGGTGGCCACGTACCCGGTCGGTGAGGAGACGGTCGAGGTGCGCCGTAGCACCCGCCGCACCCGCACCGTCTCCGCGTACCGGGAGGGTGCCACGGTGATCGTGCTGCTGCCGGCCAGAATGTCGCGCGGCCAGGAGCAGCAATGGGTGCAACGGATGATCGAACGGCTGCATCGCAGCGAGCGGCGCCGACGACCCACCGATGACCGGCTCACGCGACGAGCCGGGTCCCTATCCCGGCAGTACCTGGCGGCCGCACCGGAGCCGACCGCGGTGACGTGGTCGGCCTCGCAGGCGCATCGGTGGGGCTCCTGCACGCCGTCCAACGGCACCATCAGGATCTCCGACCGGGCACGAGACCTGCCCGGTTGGGTACTCGACTACATCCTGTTGCACGAACTGGCACATCTGGTCGAACCGTCGCACTCGCCGGCGTTCTGGGCCCTCCTGGAGGCCTACCCGCGCGCCGAGCGAGCCCGAGGCTGGCTCCATGGATACGACCATGGATCGCGAGCCGGCTCCCACGACATCGACATCGACACCGACACGGCCGAGGACGAGGTGGACTACTGATCCCCGTCCAGCATCCGCCGCAGTTCCTCGTCCACGTCGGCATCACGGGCAGCGGAGGACTCGTCCGGCGGCTCCGCCGCGGTGAAGTCCTCGGGCAGCAGGTCCGGGTGCGCCCATGCCTTGTCACGCTCCACCGGGTCGGCGGCGGCCCACCAGGCAGCGGCCTCGCGCATCCGCCGGGGACGCAGTTCCAGGCCCACCAGAGCGCCGAACGTGCGTTCCGCAGGACCGCCGACGGCACGCCGCCGCCGCTGCCATTCCAGCAGCGAGTCGGTGTGCGGCAGGTGCGCCCGGGCCGCAGCGCCGGTGACGGTCTCGACCCAGCCCTCCACCAACGCAAGGAGCAGCTCGAGGCGGGCGATGGCGGCCTGCTGGGCCGGTGAGCTCGGTGGCTCGAGGACCCCCGACGACATCAGCTCGGACAGCCTGGCGGGATCGGCCGGGTCCACCTGGGCGGCCAGGTCGCGCAGGCGCTCGGGGTCGACCTGGATCCCGGCAGCGTAGGCCTCGATGCCCGACAGCAGGGTGGGGGCCAGCCAGGCCGCCGCGCTGAACAGCCTCGCGTGCGCCAGCTCGCGCAGCGCGGCGAACAGCCGGGCCTCCTCCGGCGGCAGGCCGGCGTCCGTGGCGCCGGCGGCAACGGCCCGCGGCAGCAGGGCCGCGGTGGCCCCCGCCAGCGGGTAACCCACGTCGAAAGGCCCCGTGACCTCCTTGGCCAGCGCGCCGATGGCCTGACCGAGTTGGATCCCGAGCAGTCCGCCGCCGAGGCGCTGCAGCATCGGGCCTGCGCCCGCGAGCATGCTGGCGGCCTCCGGCGGCAGGCCGGGCGGCAACTGGCCCCCGGGGTTGACCGCCGCGCCCATCGCTTCCGCCATCCGGGCCGCCACTGGGGTGACCAGATTGCGCCAGGTCGGCAACGTCTTGTCGATCCATTGCCGGGGCGTCCAGGCCTGGATCGGGGTCTCGATCGCCGGGAAGGCAGTGACCTCGTCCAACCAGGTGTCGGCCACCCGGGCCGCACCCGCCACCCCTTCGGCCTCGGCCGGGGTCAGCGTCGCTGCCGCGCCGCCGCCCGCCTGCTCGGACCCGAAGCCGATTCGGGGTCCGCGGGTGACCGTGCCGGCCCCAGCGCCGGGCTCGGTCGCCTCCAGCGTCTCCAGCGCCGTCTCACGAGCCAGCTGCCAGTTCACCGGCCCCTCGGACTCCCCGGCGGAAAAGATGCGCTGCAGCTGACCGAACACCTCCCCGAGGGAGGAGGGGTCGAAGCCACCGGGCCATCCCGGCTGGCTGCTCACGGCCGCCTACCCTTGTGTCCCATGACCGTGCCGCTCCTCGTCGATGCGGCGTCCCCACGACGATTGTCCCCCAGGTCGATCATCCTGGTGATGTCCGGCGTGAGTTCGATCGTTCTCGCCACGGTCATCGCGCTGCTCCCTGTGCCATACGTCATCTTCTCCCCGGGGCCCGTCCGGAACACCCTGGGGGACGCTCCGGACGGGAATCCGTTGATCGCGGTCGATGGCACCGATCTCTATCCGACGTCGGGCGAGCTTAACCTGACGACGATCAGCGTGTCCGGTGGCCCATTGGGTGATCTCAGTATCCTCGACTTCCTGCAGGCCTGGATCGACCCGACTCGATCGGTGCGGCCGGTGGAGACGGTGTACCCGGCCGAGCAGACACGTGACGAGGCGGAGCAGGAGGGTGCGGCGGAGATGCAGTCCGCCCAGCAGGCGGCCGCCGTCGCCGCGCTGGCCGCGGCCGGCATCGACGTGCCGGTCCGGCTGCAGGTGACGGTGGTGACTGCGGACGCCCCAGCCGGTGACGTCATCGAGGTCGACGACGTCATCGTGGCGTTCGACGGCGTAGCCATCGATGGCAGCGGCAACCTGGTGGACCTGGTCCGGCAGCGCTCTGCCGGAGATGTTGTGCCGATCACGGTGGATCGGGGCGGCGAGCGACTGACGCTCGATGTCGAGCTGTCGCAGGGCGATGAGGGCACGATCATCGGTGTCCTGCTGTCTCCTCAGTACAACCTGCCCTTTCAGGTCGACTACGACGTGGCGGGCATCGGCGGGCCCAGTGCGGGAATGATGTTCGCGCTCGGTATCTACGACAAGATCACCGAAGGCGAGCTCACCGGTGGGACGGTGGTGGCCGGCACCGGCACGATCACCGAGGACGGTGCGGTGGGACCGATCGACGGCATCCAGCAGAAGATGATCGCTGCCCGGCGCCACGGCGCATCGTGGTTCCTGGCACCGGCGGACAACTGCCCCGATGTCTCCGCAGCGGTGCCCGAGGGGTTACAGGTGATCCGGATCGCGCAATTCGACGACGCGGTCGCCGCAGTCGAAGCGATAGCCGACGGTGACACTGCCGGTCTGCCGGACTGCGGTTGACCCAGGTCACTGAGCTACGGTCACCACTGTGAGCGAGGAATGGCCGCCCCGATCGGACCGCACCCCAGTCGTCCCACCACGCCGTCGTCGCCGTGGGCCGCTGCTGCCCACCCTGGTGGTCCTCGGTGTCCTGATCGTGGCGTTCGTCGGGTTCGCCGAGATCTGGACCAACTTCCTGTGGTTCGACCAGCTCGGTTTCGGTGAGGTGCTGCGGACCCAGCTATTGACCCAGGCGCTGCTGTTCATCGCGGGTGCCCTGGTCATGGGCATCTCCGTGTGGGTGAGCCTGTCCGCGGCCTACCGCACCCGCCCTGTGTACGCGCCGTCGACGCCGGAGCAGGCCAGCCTGGACCGCTATCGCGAGACGCTGGAGCCGTTGCGGCGGCTGGTGGCCATCGCGGTGCCGGCCACCCTGGGCCTGTTCGCCGGCTCCGCCGCTGCCGGCCAATGGCAGACGGTCCTGCTCTTCCTCAACCGGGCGACGTTCGGCACCACCGACGCCCAGTTCGGCCTTGACGCCGGGTTCTATGTCTTCACGCTGCCGTTCTTGCAGTTCACGGTCGGTTTCGCCACCGCCGTACTGCTGCTGTCGGGTATCGGTGCCCTGGTCACGCACTACCTGTACGGCGGCGTCCGGGTTGGCGGCCCCGGTCCCCGCACGACATCCGAGGCCAGGATCCACCTCGCCACCATCGCTGCGTTGTTCCTCCTCGTCCGCGCGGCCGGGTACTGGCTGGAGCGCTACGCGATCATGAACAACGAGAACTCCACGTTCTCCGGGCCCGGTTACACCGACGTCAACGCGGTCATCCCAGCGCGCGCCCTGCTGGCGGCGGCGGCGGTCCTGGTGGCGCTGGCCTTCGCCTACACCGCGTTGCGGGGCAACTGGCGCATCCCGGCGCTGGGGGTGGGCCTGCTCGTCCTCGTGGCCGTCGTCGCCGGCGGCGTCCTGCCCCAGATCATCCAGCGATTCCAGGTCGCTCCCAATGCCGCGGAGCGCGAGGGCCCGTACATTCAGCGCAACATCGACGCGACGCGGATCGCCTATGGCATCGACGCGACCAAGAAGGTCGGCTACGACGCCCAACTGAGCGCCGAGAAGGGTGCGCTCGCTGCAGACGCCCGGACGCTGCCCGGTATCCGGTTGCTGGACCCGTCGCTGGTCAGCCCGACGTTCCAGCAGTTGCAGCAGATCAGGCAGTACTACCATTTTCCCAACCCACTCGACGTCGACCGGTACACCATCGACGGCGAGACCCGGGACACGGTGATCGCGGTCCGTGACGTCAACCTCAACGGCCTGCCCGGCGCCCAACGCAACTGGGTGAACGACCACACGGTCTATACCCACGGGTTCGGCGTGGTCGCGGCCTACGGCAACCAGCGCACGACGGCCGGTGAGCCCCGGTTCTTCCAGTCGGGCATCCCCTCCTCCGGTGACCTGGGTGACGACTTCGAGCAGCGGATCTACTTCGGGGAGAACAGTCCCGAGTACTCGATCGTCGGTGCGCCCGATGGCGCTGCCCCGGTCGAACTCGACGTACCCGACACCGACGGCACCGCCGAGCAGCAGAACTTCACCTATACCGGTGACGGCGGAGTGAGCGTCGGCGACCCCTTCAACCGGCTGCTGTTCTCGATCCGGTTCCGTGCCGAGGAGATCCTGCTCTCCGACCGGGTCAACAGTGAGTCGCGCATCCTCTTCGACCGTTCCCCCCGCGAACGGGTCGAGAAGGTGGCGCCCTGGCTCACCCTGGACGGCGACCCCTACCCCGCAGTCGTCGACGGCCGGGTGCTCTGGATCGTCGACGGGTACACGACCACGTCGCATTACCCGTACTCCACCTCGGCCCGCCTCGACGAGGCGACGGAGACCTCCGTCACGGACCAGCAGAACGCCTCTGTTCAGCAACTGCTGCCCGAGCGGATCAACTACGTCCGCAACTCCGTCAAGGCCACTGTGGACGCCTACACCGGTGAGGTCGTGCTGTACGCGTGGGACGCGGAGGATCCGCTGCTGCGGGCATGGCAGCGGGTCTTCCCGGATTCGGTACAACCGTTGTCCGAGGTCTCCGGTGACCTGATGAGCCACTTCCGCTATCCCCAGGACCTGTTCAAGGTGCAGCGTGAGGTGCTGCAGCGCTATCACGTCATCGACTCGGGCACGTTCTTCACCAGCCAGGACTTCTGGTCGGTGCCCAACGACCCGACACTGCAGACCTCCGGAACCGTGGCCAGCGGGCTGCCGCCGCAGCCGCCCTACTACCTCAGCCTGCGGATGCCGGACCAGGAGACGCCGGCCTTCAGCCTGACCTCGACGTTCATCCCGACGAGTGAGGGGGAGGCGCCGTCGCGCAACATCCTCACCGGCTTCCTCGCCGCGGATGGCGACGCAGGGAACGAGGCGGGCGTGGTCCGGCCCGGTTACGGGCAGTTGCGGCTGCTGGAGCTCACCAGTGACTCCATTCCCGGCCCGGGGCAGATCCAGAACGACTTCAACACCAACGGCCAGGTCGCCAACGAGCTGAACATCCTGCAGCTCGGGGACTCCACCGTCCGGCGCGGCAACCTGCTGACGCTGCCGATCGGCGGGGGACTGCTCTACGTGCAGCCGGTCTTCGTGCAGTCCCAGGGGGAGACCTCCTTCCCGCTGCTGCGCCGGGTGCTCGTGGCCTTCGGCGGCCAGATCGGTTTCGGCGAGACACTGGACGAGGCGCTGGACGACGTCTTCGGTGGCGACTCCGGGGTGCAGGCACCGGATGCCGGTGCAGGCGGCGGCACACCCACCGCAACTCCGCCCGTCAGTCCCGGCTCGTCGGCGACCACACCCAGTCCCACGTCCAGTCCGACGGGAACCCCAACCACGTCCCCGCCTGCGCAGACCGGTGACCCGGCGGCACGGCTGGACGCGGCGCTGCAGGACGCTCAGCAGGCGATCGTCGACGGCGAGGCGGCACTGGCGCAGGGTGACTTCGCCGCCTACGGCGAGGCGCAGGACCGGCTGCAAGAGGCCATCGAGCGGGCGTTGGCGGCAGAGGCCGGGCTGGCCGGTGAGACCCCCTAGGCTCCACTCAGCCAACCATGATCAGCCCCATCGGGAAGGCGTCAGGTGATGAGGGTGGGCAGTGCGGGGTCGCCGGGTGAGAGCTGCCGGGCGTGAGCGGGCAGTTGCGCCATGGCTTCCTCGTGATGCTTGCGGGACTCCGCCGTGCCCGGGGTCCACACCGGCTGGCCCTCTCGCATCAGCGGAACCAGTAGCGGGCGTCCCGGCCCGCCGGCGGCGATGGCGTCGCTGGGCTCGGCCGCATCCAGCACGCGGACGACGTCGGCGACCCCTCGACCGGAGCCGGCCAGCCGGCGCCACACCGTCTTGCGGCCACCCCGGCTCGGCTTGCCCGGTGCTCGCTTGGCGACTGCCTCGACCGGTGCCCCCGGGTCGCCGTCGACGGCGCGGGCCACCAGTTTGTAGACCAGCCCGGCGGTCGGCGCACCGGAGCCGGTGACGAGGGAGGTACCAACGCCGTAGCTGTCCACCGGTGCCGCCGCCAGGGCCGCGATCGCGTACTCGTCCAGGTCGCCGGTGACGACGATCCGGGTGTCGACATTGCCCAGCTCGTCCAACTGCGCCCTGACGTCGAAGGCCAGCGCAAGCAGGTCCCCGGAGTCCAGCCGGACAGCGCCCAGGCCGGGCCCGGCGACCTCGACCGCCGTCGCGACAGCATCGGCGACGTCATAGGTGTCGACGAGCAGGGTGGTCCCGGACCCCAGGGCTGCCACCTGGGCGGCGAACGCCTCGCGCTCGGTGTCGTGGGCCAACGTGAAGGAGTGCGCGCTGGTGCCCAGCGTGGGTACGCCGTAACGGCGGCCCGCCTCGAGGTTGGAGGTGCCGTCGAACCCGCAGATGTAGGCGGCGAGCGCGCCGTCGACCGCGGCCATCTCATGGGTCCGCCGCGATCCCATCTCGATCAGGGGGCGCCCACCCGCAGCGCTCACCATTCGTGACGCAGCGGCGGCAATGGCGCAGTCGTGGTTGAGCACCGACAGCACCAGCGTCTCCAGGACGACCGCCTCGGCGAAGCTGCCCTCGACGACCAGCAGTGGCGTGTCCGGTGAGTACACCTCACCGTCCTGGCAGCCCCAGATGTGCCCGCTGAAGCGGTAGCCGGCCAGGAAGGTGAGCGTCTCGGCGTTGACGATCCCTGCCGCGCCCAGGTGGTCCAGCTCCTCCTCGTCGAACCGGAATCGGCCGATCGCGGCCAGCAGCCGGTCGATGCCGGCCATCACGCCGTAGCGGCGCCCGGCGGGCAGCCGCCGGGCGGTCACCTCGAAGACACTGCGACGCTGCGCCGCGCCGGACCGCAGGGCCGCCTCGACCATGGTCAACTCGTACTGATCGGTGAGCAGTGAGGTCACGGGAGGCTGCGGGCGCGGCATGACCGCCACGGTAGGGGTCGCCCGTCGCCGGTCCGGCAACGGGTTTGCATCCGGGCGTGGCACCACGTAGCCTCACCGCATCGTCGCGGGGTGAGGTAGCTCGGTGGCTCATTCGGCTCATAACCTATGAAGTCGCAGGTTAAATTTCTGTTCCCCGCAACGACTGTGATGTGTCACGACATCGTGAACCCTTAGAAACGGGGATTCAGCCATTTCTCCGTTGGTAGTTGCGGGATGCGTCGCCATTCCGGGTTATCGCGCTCGTTCATAACGATCCTTACAAGTTTCAGGACGTTCTGGTCGTCAGAAGTGAGCAGGGCTAGCAAGCGAACCGCGCAACCGTTACTGTCAAACCGAAGATGGCGCCCGCATAGGAGCGGGGAAGAACCGGGGACGGTTCAGCACTAGGTTCGAGCGCGAAGGGTGTGGCGTGGTTGTGGCACGAGGTGAGGGAGCGGAACGCCGAGTCAGCATCGGCGATGTCGCCGCCGCCGCAGGAGTGTCTCAGGCCACTGCGGCCCGCGCCCTTGCAGGCAGGGGGTATGTGAGCACAGACACCCAGCACAAGGTCGCGATTCAGGCAGAACGTCTCGGCTACCTCCGCAATCAGGCGGCACGCAGTCTGCGTACGCGACGTTCTATGACGATCGGGCTCTTGGTCGCGGATGTCGACGATCCCTTTTTTTCAACGCTCGCGAAGCACATCGAGGCCGCGAGCGCTCTGGCGGGCTACCGTGTTCTTTTGTGCAGTTCCAATGATGACCCTAAGACAGAAGCGGACCAGTTACAGGCCCTCGCGGAGTACGGGGTCGACGGCCTGATTGTCACGCCGGGACAGGAGAACATCGAGCTCCTCACCCGCCTCATTCGCGCGGGAACTGCGGTCGTGCAGGTCGACCGTCGCGTGGAGGGTCTCAATGCTGACGCCGTGGTTCTCGACAACGAAGCGGGTGCCCGCCTCGCCGTCGAGCATCTCGTGGCCGCGGGTCATAGTCGTATCGCGATGGCGACCGGCCCGCTGCACATCGACACGGCGCGAGACCGACTCCGTGGATACGAACAGGCTCTCGATGACCATGGCATCGATGTGGATCCTGCGCTAGTTCACGCGGGAAGCTTCCAGCGTGGAGGTCAAGAAGCGCTGATGCTCCAGATTCTCGGGTCGCGCCCCGCCGCGACAGCAATCATCGCGGCCAACAGCATTATCGCCGAGTCGGTCTGGTTCGCACTCTCGAAGTCGCACCCCGGCGGGGTAACCGAGGTCTCCGTTGTCGGGTTCGATGATGTGCCGTGGATGCGGATGGTTCAGCCCGCGGTAACGACGATCGCGCAGCCCTGGGAAAGCATGGCTCTCAAGTCGGTAGAGCTTCTCGTGAGCCGCCTTGATGGTCAAGATAGGGATGCTCTGCCCCGCACCGTCGTGATGCAGCCGACCCTCATTGCGCGCGAGAGCGTGTCCACACCGTAGGCGATCTCCCTCGTCCGAAACTCGCACTTGACATCTTTGGTCGACTGTGGCACGGTAAAGATCGCCCGATGTGATAACGATGTCAGATCAAGAGGTGATCCAGGTGAGGCGCGTTCGAGTAGATCGCGATGTGAACTGCATCATGCGCGATGGGGTGACCCTCCGTGCAGACGTATGGCGCCCCGATGATTCGGACGCGCACCCCGCCCTGTTGCAACGCACTCCCTACAACAAAGCAGATTCGCAACAGGCCATCGTCTTCGCAGCCCTTGAGCCGATCCGCGCAGTGGAGGCTGGCTACATCGTGGTCGTGCAGGATGTCCGTGGTCGGTTCGCCTCCGACGGTGACTTCGATCCGTTCCGCTCCGAGGCATTGGATGGTGAGGACACCCTGTCCTGGCTCTGGGCGCAGCCTTGGAGTGACGGCAACGTCATGATGTACGGCCAGTCGTACTTCGGCGCAACTCAGCTTCTTGCGGCAACAACGAGCCACCCGGCGCTGAAGGCAATCGCCCCCCACCTCACGGCATCCGAGTACTACGAGGGGTGGACCTACGAGGGCGGGGCGTTCCAGCTCGGCTTCGCGCTGTTCTGGGTGATGGCAGGCCTCGCACCTGTGCAACTGGCTCGCCTCGCATTGTCCGAGCAGGCGGCACTGCGCCCCGCTCTTGAAACCCTCCTGAGCGACACCACCGCGGCCTTTGCCTACACCCCCTACGCCGACCTCCCTGGAGTCGGTCTTCTGGCCCCTTACTACCGCGATTGGATCGACCACCCGCGGCGTGACGTCTACTGGAACGCGGTCGCAATCAACGAACGGTACGACGACATTCATGTGCCTGCCCTCCACATTGGCGGTTGGCACGACATCTTCCTGAAGGGCACGCTCGAGAACTTCGCGCGGCTAGTAGTTGGTGCGGCACGCCAGCGTCTCATTGTTGGGCCCTGGGCGCATGGCAATCTCATGGACACGGTTGGAGCGGCCGACTACGGGAGCGCCGCTTCCGAAGCTGCGCTCGACATGACGGCCCAGCACCTTCGGTTCTTCGACGCGGTACTCGGTCGCTCCATCGACGATTCGCAGGAGGTTTGCCTGTTCGTCATGGGGGAGAACCGGTGGCGAGAGTTCGACCGCTGGCCTCCATCCGAGTCCAGCCCGCGTGACTGGTTCCTTGGGGCCGGGACGTTGGGAGACGTCTCGGTAGACGGGGCGCCCGACACATTTGCGTATGACCCCAATCATCCCGTCCCCACTGTCGGTGGACCGAATTTTCTTCCGGGCCTCTTCATCTCCCGACTCTCGGGCGAACAGCCGCAAACACTCGTGGAGGAGCGCAAGGACGTGCTCCTTTACACAAGTGCTCCCCTCACTGAAGACATTGTTGTGATCGGCCCCCTGCGCGTTCACCTGTTTGCTTCAACTGATGCCAAAGACACCGACTTCACGGCGCGACTCACCGACGTTCATCCCGGCGGTGGTTCCTTCTCTGTGGCCGACGGGATCCGCCGCGGTCGCTACCGGCAGTCCACTGAGAGGGCGCAATTCGCCGAGCCCGGCAACGTCGAGGAGTACGTGATCGACCTGGGGTCGACAGCACGAGTGTTTGCGTGCGGGCACCGCATCCGACTACAGATCAGCAGTTCCAACTTTCCCCGGTTCGACCGCAATCCCAACTCGACCGTAGAGCCGGCCCTCGCGGCGGAGAACGACTTTCGGATCGCTCATCAGACCGTGGTCCACAATCCAACGTATCCCTCGCGATTGGTGATGTCGGTGATGAGCAAATGACCTCAACAAGGGATGATAAATTGACCTCTACAAAGACCAGCCCGCCCGAACAGTTCTCGCTCGAGCATACCGGTGAGCCGCTTCGCTTGAGGTTCTTCGCGATTCTTCAGAGCAGGTCAGCTGGCGTTATTGCCGCACTCGCGATCCTGATCATTTTGGGTTCCTTCCTATCAGACGGGTTCCTTGACGGCGCCAATCTGCTCAATGTGGGCCAGCAGATATCACTCGTGGGTATTATGGCGGTCGGGATGACTTTCCTGATCATCACGGGTGAGATTGACCTGAGCGTCGGTGCGATTTACGCACTGTCGAGCGTGATCACTGGACTCGCCATAACCAGTGGAGTCAGCTGGCCAATCGCAGTGCTCCTTGGGGTCGTGGTCGGCGGACTGTGCGGCCTTGTCAACGGAGCGCTTACCGTCTACCTCAACCTGCCGAGCTTCATCGTGACCCTCGGAACCCTCAGCATCTTCCGTGGCGTGATGCTACTCACTACGGGCGGATCGCCTATCTCGCTCGACAGCTCGCTGCCCGAGGTTGCGAGCTTCGCCGTGCTCGGATCGGCCCGCCCGTTCGGAGTGCCGATCCAGCTCATCCTGTTCACGACGATCGCGGTCATCGGAGGGCTCGTGCTCGCGTTCGCAAGATTCGGTTTCCACGTCTACGGCGTGGGTGGCAGCAGGGAGTCTGCTCGGCTCACGGGAGTGCGCACAGACGCCGTGCGACTAGCCGCCTTCTGCATCACTGGCGCTCTGAGTGGCATCGCGGGAATTGTGGGTCTTGCGTTCCTTCTGTACGTTCAGGGCACCAGCGGAACGGGGCTCGAGCTCCTCGTGATCACAGCGGTGATCGTCGGCGGCACCGCGCTCTTCGGTGGATCCGGAACGATCCTCGGCACCGTTGCCGGCGTGGCGCTCATCGGGGTCCTGCAGAACGTACTGATTCTCGGCGGAGTCTCGTCGTTCGTTCAGACCATTGTTGTTGGCGCGGTCATAATCATCGCCGTCGCCCTAGATACCCGGCTGCGTCGGCGACGTCGCACCTAACCCGGGCTCACCCGGAAGCGTGAACACCCCACGCTTTCTTAACACGAGAGAAGGAATCAAGATGAGATCCACACGAACCATCGCAAGACGCGGCGCGCGAGCCGCTGCTGTCACCGCGGCCGCCCTATCCCTAACCTTGATCGCGGCAGCCTGCTCGAGCTCGACGCCTGATCCGCCTGATCCGCCCGTGGACGGTGCGTTCGTGTTGTCGTCGGCTATCCAGGAGCGGGTGGATGCCGGGGAGGAGCTGTCGTTCGCGTACGTCAGCAACGACACCTCCATCGCGTACATCGAGCCGCAGAAGGCTGGCGTCGCGAAGGCTGCCGAGGAGTTGGGTGTGAAGGCCGAGACACTTGGGTCGGCCACGGGTAGTGCTGAGGAGCAGATTTCGATCATCCAGACACTCATCACACAGGGCAAGATCGACGGCATCGCGGTCGCCGCAGTCAACGTCGACTCGCTGAAGCCGGTGATCGAGCAGGCTTTCGAAGCCGGCATCCCCCTCATCTCGGTCTTCACCGACCAGCCGGACTCGAAGCAGCTCGCGTACGTTGGAACTGACCTTGAGGCTGCGGGCAAGCTTGAGGGCGATGAGCTGGTCAAGGCGCTTGACGGCCAGGCCGGTACGGTCGTCGTCGTCTCCATCGACGCCGCCGCAGGCTGGTCGTCCGGGCGCTTCACCGGATTCTCAGGAGCGCTTGCGGCCAACCCCGAGCTGAAGGTCGTCGGTCCCATCACAACGGGTGCTGAGCCCGGCCAGATGTTCAACACGATCTCGAATGCGATGACGGCCAACCCGGACGCAGTCGCGATCGCCTCGATGGACTGCTGCAGCCTGACCTCCGCGGCAAAGTGGGTCGTCGACGCCGGCCAGGAAGGCGCGATCAAGGTAGTCGGTCACGACGCCCTTCAGTCGACGATCAACTCGATCGAGGATGGAGTCATCCAGTTCGGCATCAGCCAGGACCCGGTCAACCTCACGTACACCGCGATCAAGGAGCTGAATGACTTCGTTCGCGGCGGCCCGCTGCCTGAGACCAAGCCGATGGAGTTCCTCCTGGTCACAAAGGACAACGCCTCCGATATCACTCCCGAAGGATAGTCAGCAATGGTGACTGGATCGGCATTGTCCATCGCGCAACCGGCAGTTGAGGTGCGCAATGTAACTAAGAAGTTCGCGGGAGTGGTCGCCCTGAATGCCGTCACTCTCGACCTGAAGCAGGGCGAGGTCACGGCAATCGTCGGAGAGAACGGCGCGGGGAAATCCACTCTCATGAAAGTCTTAGCGGGTCTGTACTCCCCGGATGCCGGCTCAGTCACCATCTTCGGCGCGCAGTCGACCTTCTCGCCCACTCGACTCCTCAACACCAACGGGGTCGCTCTGGTGCCACAGGAGATCGCGCTCATGTCGGAGCGCACGGTCGCGCAGAACATCCTTCTGGGCATGGAGGCCCTGTTCTCATTCTCTACGCGGCGGCGCGATGCGACTGCGAGGGCTCTTCTCGACCGCATCGAGACCCCGCTCGACCCTTCCCGGTTGGCCGGCAGCCTCACGGTGTCGGAGCAGCAACTCGTGATCGTAGCCCGGGCGCTCGCGCGCAACTGCCGCATGCTGATCTTCGACGAGCCAACAGCATCCCTGACGCCACATGAGGCGAACCGGCTGCTGCGACTCATCTCGTCGTTGCGGTCGCAGGGCGTGACGATCGCCTACGTCTCCCATCGCCTTCCGGAGGTCTTCTCATCGACTGACATGATTCACGTGCTACGTGATGGCGCGCTGACGGGCACTTTCGTTACCTCAGAGACCTCGTCGCCCGAGATCATCCGGGCGATGGTAGGGCGAAACATTGAGCATCGAACGGCGAGAGGGAAGCCGGCAGCGGCCGGATCGGCCAAGCAGACTGATCGCATCGAGGTCATATCCTTGGCTACCCGGGCGGTTTCGGTTCACGACCTCCGGGTTGCCACCGGCGAGATCGTCGGCGTCGCAGGTCTTGCAGATTCCGGCCGTAGCGAATTGCTGCTGTCGCTTTTCGGCGCGCAGCCGTCTACCCAAGAAGTGCGGATGGACGGGCGCCCGGTCAGTGTGAAATCCCCGAAGGATGCGATCGCTCTAGGGATCGGCTTCGTTCCGGCCGAACGACGGTCGCAGGGAATCCTCGCGTCGATGACCGTCGCGCAGAACATGGCGTCGCTCGATGTCGACCGTGCCCGCTTCGGTATAGTGCCACCCCACTGGCTGAGGAATCTCGCCGCCAATCGCGCGCGCCTGTTCGACGTACGGGGAAGCCTCTCGGGCAGCATCACGAACCTCTCTGGAGGCAATCAGCAGAAGGTGATCCTCGCCCGCTGGATCGCACACGAACCCCGCCTGCTCTTGCTCGATGAGCCAACTCGTGGCATCGACGTCGGCGCGCGACAGGACATTCACGACCGCATCAGGGCACTCGCCGAGCGGGGATGCAGCGTCCTCTTGTCGTCGTCCGACCTCGCTGAACTTGGCATCCTGGCGGATCGCGTCCTTGTGATGCGCCACGGCGAGATCGTCGGCGAGATGTCACCAGACGCATCGGAGGAAGACATCATTGCACTCGCCGCGGGGGCATTGCAGGTGGAAGTGTGACTGTCCAGGCAGACCCTGGACTGACGGGGTCTTCCGCCGCGAGACGCCAGGCCGCTGGCAGACCCCCGGCGCTCAACACGACTATTCGCGAGCGAGGATATGGCCATGCTAAAAGGAATTGATCCTCTTCTTACGCCCGATCTCCTCTATGCGCTCGGCACCCTCGGGCACGGCGAGGAAGTTGTTCTGGCCGACCGAAACTATCCGCCCACGAAGGATCATCTTGTGGTTCGCTTGCCTGGATCCAATTTGGCAGCGGTAGCCGCCGCCGTGCTGACAGTGTTTCCAATCGACGACTTCATCGCGGAACCTGTTGCCGCGATGCTCGATGTTGGCAATCCAGAAGTGGTACCCGAGGTGCAGCGCGAAGTGTTCGACGTAATCAATGAGACCGAGGGTCGAGTGGTTGTTCATCGGTCTCTCGATCGTCATGCGTTTTACGAGCGCGCCGTGGCGGCTCGTTTGGTAATCCTGACAGGGGAGACTAGGTCGTACGGGTGCCTCATCCTCACGAAGGGCGTTGTGAAGTGACCCCGGCACTCGCCGTTGTCGTGGTGGGATCCGTCAATCGCGATACAATATGGACCGTTGAGCGCTTCCCGCTTCCCGGGGGAACTCTAGTGGGCTCAAGCATGAGCCACCGGCTCGGTGGCAAGGGCGCGAATCAGGCTGTCGCGGTCGCACGCTCCGGGTCGCCGGTGACCCTCGTTGCGACTGTCGGAACGGACCCCGCCGGTGACGCGCTGGTGCGAGAGCTCGCCGAATTCGGAGTACACACCGATCTCGTACTCGCGATCGACGGCACCACGGGTTCTGCGCTGGTCGTGGTCGATGGCGCGGGTCAGAACCAGATCGTTGTGCTTGCCGGCACCAACGCCCACACTGGGCGGGTCCGTCTGGAGGCCGTGAGTGACTCGCTTCGTGCAGCGCAGGTGGTGGTGGTGCAGGGCGAAGTGCCGGCCGCCAGCGCAGATTTCCTCGGTGCGCTGCTTCAGGATTCCTCGGCGCTGTTTCTGCTCAACCTCGCTCCGGTCATTCCGGTCGCCCGAGCGACTTTCGACAGTGTGGACGTGCTTATCGTCAATGAGAGTGAGGCGAGTGAGTTGTTGGGCATCCGAGGTCTCGCTGGCGATGAGAGCGCGACACTTCTCGGAGAATGGGCTCCGGTCGTGCTGCTCACTCTCGGCCCGAGGGGTGCAATTCTCGCGCGACTGGGACTGCCGACTCTTTACATACCGGCTCCACCGACCGAGGCCGTGATTGATACGACGGGTGCCGGGGACGCATTCGTTGGGGTGCTGGCGGCTGGTCTCGCGCGCGGCAACGACATCGAGGTCGCTGCCAGAGATGCCGTAGCCGCTGCTACCCAAACTGTGAGTCGGCCCGGCGCAGCTTCCTCATACCCACACTTTGCGTTGACCTGAGGCCCTTCTCGTAAACTCGCTCCACCGAGTCGCGATGGTGGCGGCGGTGATTGGGGGATGCGTCGCCGATCACGATCTTCCCGTTCGGTCCCCACGAAGTGGTCGCGATGTTCTGTGCAAACATGCCTGCATTGCGGTCGAACGGATACCGCTGGTGAATGTGCCGGCAACCGAAGGCCGCAGGCAAAGGCGGGGAAATCATTCGGATGCCACCACAGCGACGCTGGCACGATGACCGGCCCCGCCCCGGACCTCCGATCCAGTTCGACTCGGATGCCGAGGTTGGCCAGGCGCTCAACCTGCTGCGCCAGGGACAGACGGATGTCATCCGTGGTAGATTTTGTATCCTTCCCGTTAGCGGCGGTTTGCTCTACGTGCAGCCCGTCTACGTGCAGTCGACGGGAGACACCAGCTACCAACTGCTGTGCAAGATCCTTGTCTGGTTCGGTGACAAGATCGCGTTCGAAGGTACCCTCGATCGGGCGCTCGACACGCTCTTCGGCCGCGATTCCGGTGTGCAGGCCGGTGACGTGCGGACTACGCCAATAGACCCAATGACGCCGACCACCCCGACTACACCCACCGACCCGACGAGCCCGACAACACCCACGACGCCGAGCGACAACGCGGCGCTGTGCCAGTCGCTCGCCGACTACCAGGCGGCTCTCGCCGATCGGGTTGGAGTGTACGCGGCCGGGGACCTGGTCGCCGCGGCTCAGGCGGATGCTCGCATGCAGTCGCGGTGGAGCGCGCGATCGCGGCGATCGGTGGTTGAGTAGGCCGCGAGGCGGCCGTAGGCCCACGGTGTCGTCTGCTGTCAAGGGCGCCTTGACAGCGTTCGGGCTCACGCGCCCACCCCCGCCTGCTTGGTGCTGTACCTGGGTGCGCGGCGCCTGGCGGCTGCTGATTGTGTGGGCACGGTCAGCAGGTCCAGCAGGTCCAGCTGCGGGTGGTGGTCCGTGGTGAGGATGGCGTCGGCGCAGCCGTGGTGGCGGTGCTCAGGGCGTGGTCAGTCCGATAGTACTCGGCCGCGTCCTCCCGGTGCCAGGTCGCGGTGTCCGGGTGCGGACCAGGGCAGGCCACGAAGGTTGCCCGTTGCTCGGCATCGGCGGTGACGGCGGCGGCCAGGACGGCTACCCACTGTGGGGTGAGACGGTCGACGACGTGAGGGAACATCGCCGGCCAGGTGATGACCCCGACCCGCGCCACCCGTCCAGCGCCCTGCGTCGCGGCCAGTTCGACGTGGATGCCGTCGCGGCGGGTGACATAGATCGAGCCGCCGCCAGCAGCACACCGGTAGCCGGACACGAACTGCGCTCGGACAGCGCGCGGATCCGTAGCGCTCCCGGCGGCCCGGGCTAGCACCTCCCACGGTGCCAGGTATCGGGCGATCACGGTTGCCACGTACCCGGCGGTCAACGGCATGGGGCCGGCAGCTCGCCGGGTGCTTGTCCCCTATCTGTCAGGGTGAGTTGAGGCTGGCCGCTCCACCCGCAGACGATCACGGACCGTTTCTTCCGGCTGTCGAGGGACGCAGGCCTACCCTTGATCCGGCTGCACGAGGTCCGGCACAGCTACGCCACGGCGGCGCTCCGGGCGGGTGTCCACCGCAAGATCGTCAGTGAGCGGCTGGGGCACGCTTCGGTGGCCTTCACCCTGCAGAGCTACAGCCACGTCTTGGACGGCATGGACCAGGCGGCGGCTTGTGATCGCTGAGCATACCCTCGGTCCGGCGACCGATGCCGCCTCTCGCCTACCGCTGCTGGCGGACCCGGACGGCGAGCGTGCGTGAGCAGAACCGTGAGCATCGCTATATGCAGAAGGCCCGATCCGAATGGATCGGGCCTTGTCACCTGCGTCTACCTGGTAGCGGGGACAGGATTTGAACCTGTGACCTCTGGGTTATGAGCCCAGCGAGCTACCGAGCTGCTCCACCCCGCGCCGTGTCTTTAACACTACCACGGGATTTCGCTCCCCGACCGCTCGGCCGACCCGCTTCTACGCAACCCGTCGGGACCGGCGGCCGACGAAGTACGGGTACCAACCGGGGCGCGCGGACCAGCCCCAGGGCCGCAGGCGCCGCCGAGAGGTCGAGAATCAGGACTACGCGGGGTTCGTCCGCCGGGTCGTCCGCGCCCACGCCCCCCGGATCGCCACCGGAGACATCGAGAGCATCGTCGACATCCTCGACCTAGCCGACACTATCGACACTGCCACCGCCGAAGCCGTCACCGGACTGCGCGCCGCCGGCTACAGCTGGGCCGAAATCGCCAACCGCACCGGCACCACACGCCAGGCAGCACAGCAGCGCTGCCTCACGCGCCGGCGCGTGAGGCAGCGCTGTTCACGGATCCGCGCACGCGACGCTGCGACAAGCGCCGGCACGCCACAGTTCAGCCACGACGGCCACTGCGCCCATCCTTAGGCTGAGCAGCCGGATGCGACGACCGGGACCTAACCGGCGCGGCTCATAACCCAGAGGTCACAGGTTCAAATCCTGTCACCCCGACAGTTGGCCGAAGGGCCCTGATCTGCGGAAACGCGATCGGGGCCCCTTGGCATCGGAATCGTCGGGCATAACTGGGGCATAACGGCTCGCGCTGCGGACCGCCATTTCCGCCGCGAGGCGGCAGCTCCGGGCGCAAAACGACAGCCGGCTCGACGTGTTCACGCGGGCAACTGCTGCCGCGGGAGTCACAGTAGGCGTGACCACTCCACCCGTGGGTCCTCCCGGACTTAAGTCGAGCCTCCTCCCCCTCTGCGACTGACCGGAGTCCCCGCGGGTGCGGGCGGGCGCGCGAAGGTCGAAGGCGAGGCTCTGGGCCACCGTCATCCGCGGTAGCAGGATGGTCGCTCGCCATCCTCGCTAACGGCGACAAATCCGGTGATCGCCTCACGCTGATGACTGGATGTTCCCGGTGGCTGTGCCAGCGCCGGGGCCCGGCGCGGGTGGGTCGATGGTCAGTCTTCGAGTGACCGCGTGGTGGGAGGCGTCGCTGCTACCGGGGAAGCCCGGTGCAACCCGCACGATGCGTCATGACGCCCGGCTACCATTGAGGAATACGCCGAGCCCGTCGAAGGGGGTCGCCGAGATGGCCGTTCGTGTTCTCTACCGTGACGTCATTCCCTATGAGACTCCTTCGAGCCTGGACGTGCTTTCGGGCCCATCTGAGGGTGTGCTGACCCTGCCGGTCACCGTGCATTGGGGGCCCGACGCCTTCACGGACCTGTCCACCCCCGACGGGGTCGAGAAGGCCTATGAGAACCTCGTCCGTGAAGGCACTGCCCAGCAGCAGGAGGAACTCCTCAACGCCGACCTGCTGCGCTCGGTGTGGCCCCACCTTCGCCTGCCGACACGCTGTCGGGACCTGTGGCAGGGGCGCTTTCCCGAGCTCGCTGCCCCGTAGCGATGCCATCGGCGCTGGGGCAGCAGCGGGCCGCGGCGGCGCTCATCCTGGATGTGATCAGCGACGCCGGTTTCGCGTTGGCCGGATCCGGTGCGATCCGTGAGCACGGCCTGATCGGACGGACGAGCTGCGCGGATCTATCGAGGCCCGCACCGGTGTATCTGGCCGAGCGAATTAGACCTCATGGCACAGATCGCCGGCTTCGAACTCGAAACCCGGTGGGCAGACTGGCACCGGAGCGCGTTCACCGCGGAGTCTCCAAGTCACGTTTCGGTATACCGGCTCGACGCTCCATGATCCCGCGATCTTCCGAGTCGGTGGAACTTTTGGCCTCGCGATGTTCATCGCGCGACTTTGCTTACTGCCCGATAGCGAACGTCCAGCGACGCAGTTCGAGCGCGAAAGGGGCGATTGCGATACTAGGGGGAGCCAGCCCTCAGTTTCACGCCAAAAGCGTCAAGCGAGCGACCGGACGATCAGGAACTGCGGCTGGCCGTCAACGACTGTGCTGTCTAGGACGAGGTCGGCGAACTCCTCCGGGCGCTGACGGGCCGCGTAGTCATCTTCGGCTGGCATCCATTCGTCCAGCCACTGAGACCGAGCCTGCTCGCCGTCGCGCTCGAATCCGCGCCGAAGCCTCAGCGCCCGATCGGCCCGACAGAACACAGTGAAGGTGTAGGAATCCCGCAAGGCAGACTCTAGGCAGTAGACCCCCTCGACGATCACGGGTGCACCCTGCGGCACCTCAACCCATTCGGCCAATTGGTCGTCGGTCCAGTCGTACCGTTGGTACCGCACCGACCCTCCCGTCGCGGCCGGAGTCACAACCTGCGCTGCGAGCCGGGGCAGGTCGAACAGCGGGCCCACCAATCCAGATCGCGTGCCATGCTGCGCGCTGGGTAGGTAAAAGTCGTCGACATGAACGACATGGGCCAGCGGGACTACCTCGGCCAAAAGCTCAGCCAGGGTGCTTTTGCCCGAGGCCCCCGGGCCGTCGACGCCGACGAGGACTCGGGGGCCGTCGGCCGAGGTGATCGTCACGTGGACGACCAGTGTCGCCAGGTCAAGGATGGGTGCCTGACTCATGAATCACTCCTCGGCGTGTAGCGGAAGGATCGGCCCCAGCGTTAACCATGTCCTGGCACGGCACTGTCAAGCATGTGGTGGCACAGGACAATCGCCCTTGCGTGTGCCGTGCTGTCAAGGGACATGAGGTTCTGCCCGGAGGCGGACATGAGACCTGCCCGATGACGGTCACGGGTTCTGCCCGGTGATGGCCACGGGATCTGCGCTGGGCCTCATCGAGGCGGCGGACAGCGCCGCCGGCCTAGGTTGGCCATCACGGTTCGGGCGGTCAGGTCAGTGGCCTCGCCCCTGCTCCGGTGAGGGCTTGGGACAGGCGGACGCTGTCGCCGCTGGTTTGGCAGTTGTGGGCGTGGTGCAGGAGCCGGTCGACGGTCGCAGGGTCTTGGGGCATGAGCTCGTCGAACGCGGCCGAGTGCAGGTTGGAGCTGATCGCGACGGAACGTTTCTCGTAGGCGGCGTCGATGAGGCGGTAGAGCCCTTCGGCGGCGTCCGGTCCGACGGGGAGCAGGCCGATGTCGTGGCTCTATGCGGACATCCGCATAGATCGACCTATGCCGATACCGCGACTATGCCTGAACACGTACGAGCCGCCCCGAAGCGCGTAGCTGCGGAGGACCTCGCTCGCCGACTCCCCTCGCAGCTGGTGCTCTGAGGAGCACCAGCTGCGAGAGGCATACCGTGCAGGTCAGGGAGTTGCCCAAGACCGGCGCGTGAGATTTCGAATCCTGTCCCCGCTACCACGTAAGTGCAGGTGAGAAGGCCCGGTCCATGTGGATCGGGCCTTCTGCGGGTTCCACCCTCATGTGGTGAACACGCCTGCTCGCCGCGGAGTTCGTGGCGACCACACGTCACCCGAGCACGCTCTTGCCGCGCGACAGTGGTTGGCCCTCGGACGGCGCAGCGGATCGGTCTTGGTGACGGACTCCCCGCAACAGCAGGTAGCCGATCATCCAGAACTCCCCGATGGTGGCTGGATAGGTCAGGGCGTCGGCGACAACGGATGCGTCCGGGGCGAGGTAGGTGACGTAGGCGCTGAGCATGTACCCAGCGCCACCGAGGATGAGAATCCAGCCGAGCAGCCGGGGCATGTAACCAGAGCGCCATGCCAGCCACCCCATGGGTATCAGCCACAGCCCGAAGAACAGCGCCCCCACTCCCCACGCGGCATCGTTGAGGTCGTACAACAGCAGTGAGGTGGCGCCGCGGTCTGCCGCCGACGTTGTGCTGTCCCCGATCGCCGCCTGCAGCGCCGTGGCCGAGAACATCGTCGCCACGTAGCTATTCAGCTGGTGTGAGTGCTGGTGGGAGCCAGGGGCCGGTGGTGAAGAGTGTGGTGAGGGCGTCGAGGTGGTCTTTGCCCCATTTTTTGGTGGTGGAGAGGTAGGAGTGGATGGTGGCGAA
>Ga0163154_10002547_pt1 | contig 26502 bp, 14 predicted proteins | sample OliLakLV19MP9P1_FD_148649 | JGI IMG/M metagenome (GOLD analysis project Ga0163154, IMG submission 148649) | Freshwater microbial mat bacterial communities from Lake Vanda, McMurdo Dry Valleys, Antarctica - Oligotrophic Lake LV.19.MP9.P1 | ecosystem: Environmental > Aquatic > Freshwater > Lake >... | reverse complement strand
ACGCTTCCGGCACGATACAGGTGTACGTGGACGGCGTGGCCTCCGGAAGCTCTGCGTCGGGAACCAGTTCCGCAGGAGCCATCACCACCAACCTGCGGGCGATCGGCAGCGCTCGGCGCTGGGTGCAGGTGAACCATGGAACGATAGACCAGCGCTATCTCAACGGACAGGTCGACGATGTGCGGTTCTTCAACGGAACGATCCTGAACGCGTCGCAGATCCAGGCGATCTACAACGCCACGGCACCCTCGATCTCAGGGCAGCCGACCAATCAGACGGTCACCGCCGGAGGCAACGGCGTTTTTGCCGTCACCGCCAACGGCACCGCCCCGTTGGCCTATCAGTGGCTCAAGAACGGCTCCACCCTGACGAACAACGGAGTGATCGGAGGGGCGACGACTGCGAACCTGACACTCTCGGGAGTGCAAGCCCCGGACGCGGGCAACTACAGCGTGGTGGTCAGCAGCGACTACGGGACGGTGACCAGCAACGCCGCTGTGCTCACCGTTCAGTCCGCTTACACGGCCTGGCTTGCCGGGTTCCCCGGCTTGTCGGACACTACAGCCGCGGGAGACCCCGACCATGATGGCATTCCAAACCTCGCGGAACATGGCTTCACACTCGATCCAACGACGCCGGCCGTGACCGGCCTGCCGACCGTGGCCAGCGCCGGCAATCATTTGCAAATCACGTTCCGGTGCGACTCCGCCCGGACGGGCGTGGTCTACAGCGTGGAGGCCTCCTCCAATCTTGCCGCAGGGAGCTGGACGGAAATCGCCCGAAGCACGGGCGGCACGATGACGGTGGATGTCGGCGGCGGGACCACGGCGATCAGCGACAGTGGCACAGGGCTGCGCTCCGTAACGGTCACCGACGCCGTTCTCCTGGATGACGGGACACCCACCCGCTTCCTCCGGGTCCGGCTGGCGCAATGAGCTGCACATGGCCTCCCATGATGTCCCAATCGCGATCCACCATCCTTCCGGCACCAGTCGCCTCCCCAAGCAGCCACTGGCGGCACCGCGCACTGGTCTGGCTCACCGGCCGCCGTTATCTGGTCCCCAGCGTGTACGCCCCGGAGCACCCTCAATCCGGTGGATCAACCAGTGGATGGCGTTCGCCCCAACCACAGGCGGCGGAACCTCCATCGGCGGAAACCCATGGGAGCCGCCAGCCAGCGCACCGGTGGCGCATTAGCCGGCCTATTTCCACAACGACTATTCCGGGACCTATGCCCATTCAGGAGCGGGGAACAGCCAGCGACGGACATTAATCCATGCGAAGACCCCTCGCGTTCCGTTGGTTCCTCGTAGCGGCCTTGCTGTTGGCGCTGGTTGCCTGGCTGTTCGTGCAATCTCGAATGCCGACGAGGGAGGGGTCGGCCACGCGAACCGGGCAGGCTTCCGCTTCGCCCGCACAAGATGCAGCCTCCGGCAACCCCGGCGGGGGCCCCAATGGCCCGGCCGGTTCGCCCCAGATCCCCGGCTCTTCGCAGACCTCGCCCGAGGACACCAACGTCGCCCGGACCCAGTTCTACCAATCAGCCACAACGCTGGCCGAACGGCGAGAGCCGACCGATGATCCCGCCCTGTTCGTCCGGACCCGCCTGCTGCGCACGCAACTGCACCGGCCCCTGGTCCGGTCCGAGGAAACCGTCCGGCGCGGTCCCGGCGGCGACCAGTTGGTTTCATCGCTGGCGATGAGCGCGGATCATGTGGTGGTCCATTACCAGCAGGGCACAGGGCGGCAGGCGCTCGAGGCGGCCCTCTCAAGCGAAGGGACCATCGCCCGCTGGATCCCCCGGCAGAACGCCGTGCTCCTCCGATTGAAAAACCCCGATCTCGACGCGGTCCCGTCGGCGATCCAACGTCTCGCCGACGCGGCGAACCTCTATGCGGAGCCGGATCATGTGGTCTTTGCATTGGCGACGCCGAATGACCCGAGCTACGGGGACGGCTCGTTGTGGGGGATGAACAATACCGGCCAGGAATCGGGCACGCCGGACAAGGATATCGACGGGGCTGAAGGCTGGGACATCCGGACTTCGGCGGGCAATACCGCCGTGGCAGTGATCGACACCGGGATCCGCTACACGCATCAGGATCTCGCGCCGAACATGTGGATCAACCCCGGCGAGTCCGGAGGAGGGAAGGAAACCAACGGGATCGACGACGACGGAAACGGTTACGTGGATGATGTTTACGGCATCAACACGATCACCGGGTCTGGCAACCCGATGGATGACAACCGCCACGGGTCGCACTGCGCGGGGACCATCGCGGGACGCGGAAACAACGGGCTTGGCGTGGCGGGGGTGGCGTGGACGGCCAAGCTGATGGCGGTGAAGTTTCTCTCGGCGCAGGGGAGTGGTTTCGAGTCCGATGCGGCGGAGGGGATCACTTACGCGGTGTCGAAGGGGGCGCGGATCCTCAGCAACAGTTGGGGCGGCGGCGGCTTCAGCCAGCTTCTGTACGACGCCATTCAGCAATCAAACGCGCAGGATGCGGTGTTTGTGGCCGCAGCGGGAAACGACCATGCCGATCTGGACCGGTCGCCGGTGTATCCTGCGAGCTATCCGCTTCCGAACGTCCTCGTGATTGCTGCCTACGACCGCACTGGCTCCCGGGCATGGTTTTCCAATTACGGGGTGGCGTCGGTCCATGTCGGCGCTCCGGGTGTGAACACGCTTTCGTGCAGCATCGCTTCGGATAGCGCTTACGAACTGCTCAGCGGCACATCGATGGCGACCCCGCACGTCGCGGGCATCCTCGCACTCGTCCGCGAACAGTTTCCCTCGGAGAACAATCTGCAGGTGATCAACCGCGTGGTGGGCAGCGCCGATCTTTCACTGCTCCAGGGATCCGTCGTCGCGGGCGGCGCCAACCTGGCGGCTGCGCTTTCCGGCGCGGCCCAGGGACCCTTTAACGACGCCTTCACCCATGCAAGGAACCTGGGAACCCGCGCCATCACTACCTTCGCCGGGAATGAACTCGCCACCAAGGAGCCCGGCGAACCGGCGCATGCCGGCAACGCGGGCGGAGCCTCGGTCTGGTTCAGTTGGACATCCTCCTTCAACCGGCCGGTCCACGTCAGCTTGAGCGATGCGACCTTCGACACGCTGCTCGCGGTTCATCAGGGCGAAACGGTTGGCAACCTCACCCTGGTGGTGGCGAACGACGACGCGCCGGTCGGATCTGGCAACAACAGTTCGCTAACTTTCAATGCCACGCAGGGTCAGACTTACAAGATTGCCGTCGATGGAAAGGCGGGCGCCATGGGAACGTTCCTGCTCTCGCTCGACAGTTCCCCCGCCAACGACGACTTCGCCACCGCCGAGGTCCTTTCCGGCACCGGCGCCACGCTCCGGCCTGACAACACGGGTGCGGGCAAGGAAGTGGGCGAACCGCGACATGGCGGCCTGTTCGGCGGCAGCTCGCTCTGGTATCGTTTCACCGCCCCCTACGCGGGGCGACTCAGCGCGCAGCAGGGTGCCGGAAGCGCCCAGGATATCGGGATCAGCATCTACTCGGGAAACACGATCACCGCGCTCACCGAGCTAGGAAGCGCCCGGCCCACGGATGATGCCGATACCGAAAAGGTCGCACGCGCGGATGTGCAGGCGGGCCAGACGTATTACCTGGGAGTGGACACTCCCAACGGCGCGGAGGGTTGGTTCTTCCTCTCGTGGGCATTCGCCAGCAACGATATCCGGTTCCAAACCTCCGAAATCAACGTCGCCGAAAATGTTCCCGCGGGCGTGGTCGCCATCCCGGTGGACCGGTTCACCGGCTCGGGCGCGGGAGCCTGCTCGGTCAGCTGGTTCACCTCGTCCCCTGCGGATGGCGCGGTGCCGGGGCTGGATTTCAACTCCGCCAGCGGAGTGCTGAATTGGGGGGTGGGCGAGAGCGCCACCCGGACGCTTCAGGTCCCGATTCTGGACAACGCCCAGACCCAGGCGGGGCGGATTTTCTATGTGACCCTCACCAACCCGGCAAACGGTGCCTATCTCGGCCCAATCAGCCGGATCAACGTGACCATTACCGACGACGAAACCGCTGGCCTGCCGCCGGGCGCGGCCGCCTACGCGTTCGATCGCGCGACCAGCAACGCGATCACCGCGGACGGGTCGGTCCCGGTCCGCATCGTTCGCGGTGGAAACGCCACCGCCGCCGGATCGGTGCGCGTCCGCACCACCAACGGCACGCTCACCGCGGGCGCCCATTTTGCCACGCTCGACCAGGTTCTGGCCTTCGGTGCGGGCGAGACCGCGAAGACCGTCGTGGTCACCCTGCTCCCGGGAACGGCGGCCGGCACGTTCGGTCTCGAGCTGCTGACCCCGTCGGGTCCGTTGGGCGTGATCGGGACGCCCGGCACGCACACGGTCACTTTGTCCGTCGCTTCGGCTTCGGGGATGGCGGTAACCGGTCGCGCCAACGTGAGCGATGCCGGGAACGAGACCGCCGGGTTCGATGCACTGAATTTCACCGCCAGCGCGGACCTCGACGCCTCGGGCCGGTTTGTGGTCTTCGCAACCCCCGAGGCGATCGATCCGGCGCTGGACCTGAACAGCACCGACGACATCTATCTACGGGATCGGCTGCTCAACCGCACCCAACTTGTGTCGGTCAACCGGTTCGGTCTCGCTGCGGGGAGGAGCACCACCCCGAAGGTCAGCGACGACGGACGCCGGATCGCGTTCGAGTCGGGTTCGCCGGATCTGCTGGACGGCGACACGAACGGCAAACTCGACATCTTCGTCTGGGACCGACTCGCGCGCCAGATGCAGCGGGTAAGTTTGAACAGCAACGGAGAGCAGGCCGCCGTCCAATACATCAACCTCGATGAACCGCAATACACCGATTGCACCCACCCGGAAATCAGCGGCGACGGCAACGTGGTCGTTTTTCGGACGGATGCCACCAACCTCGATGTGCTGCACGCTGACACCGACTGGGATCCGGATTTATTCGCCCGCGTGCTCTCCGCAGGCACGACCGAGTTCGTCTCGGTGGGCAACGGATGGAAGATGTCCAACTACGCCTCCGAGGCTGCGGCTCTCAGCACCGACGGCTCCCGCATCGCCTTCATCTCGGCCGCCCCCTACCTCGTGGATGGCGATACGAACTTTACCAAGCCGGACGTGTTCCTGCGCAACCGGACCAATCAGACGACCGTGCTCGTCAGCCGAACCGACAACGGGTCGCAGTCGCAAGGGTGGGGGCTCTATTCCGTGGCGATCAGCGGGAACGGTTCGAGGGTGGCTTTCTCGAGCCCGTCGGAGGACTACGTGACGGGCGACACCAACGGCGGCACCGACATCTTCATGCGGGACCTGAATTCGAGCACCACCACGCGGATCTCGATCACCAGCGCCGGTGCGCAGCTTACCGGAAGCTCGGCTTCCCCGTCACTTTCCTCCGACGGCCGCTACTTGTTGTTCCGCTCCTCCGCGGTCAACGGAGCATCGGGGGATGCCAATGGGGCGGACGATGTCTTCGTGAAGGATCTTCAGACGGGGGGACTCTACCTGGTCAGCCGAAGCCTGGGGGGAGGCGGCACGGCGAACGGTGGGTCGGATCGTCCACGCATCTCGCGCGGCGGGTCTCAAACGCTCTTCTTTTCTGCCGCCAACAACCTGGTCGCGTCCGATCTGAACGGCGTGTCCGATCTGTTTGTTGCGCCGAACCCGGCCCTGGGGGCCGGCTCGCAGGCGGGTTGGCGCGTGCCTTCGGTGAGCTTTGTGAAATCGGTCGGGGGACCGGCCCAGGTCACGCTCCAACTGGATCGAACGGGCAGCCTCGCCGGAGCCGTGTGGGCGGATTTCCAGACCGTGGACCTCACCGCCCTTGCGGGTCGCGATTATGTCGGCATTTCGGGCCGCGCTCAGTTCGCGGATGGTGCGTCCACCGCCAGCGTGACCATCCCGGTCATTGATCCCATCGACGTGGAGGCGCCCCGGCGTTTCCGTGTGGACCTTGCCGGTTTCTCTGCCGGGCTCGGCCCGGGCGGCGCGTCGTCGATGGAGGTGCAGTTGATCGACGGCGGCAGGAACGACCTGGTCTTGATCACCCGCGCCAGCAACCCCTACGCGGGCGGGGATCCCGAAACCAACAGCCTCCGCCCCTCGGTCAGCGCCAACGGCATGCGCGTGGTGTTCCATAGCGCCTCCGCCTTGCTCGTGGCTGGTGACACAAACAACGATGAAGACGTGTTTATGTACGATCGCAGCACGGGTCTGCTGAGCGTGGTCAGTCGTTCATCTGCCGGGGTCCAGGGCGACAGCTACAGCCGCTACGCCGTGATCAGCGGCGATGGCAACACCGTCGTGTTCGCCTCCAATGCCACCAACTTCGGCGGGCCCGGGACCAACGGGAAACTCCAGCTCCATGCGCGCAACCTGCTCACCGGGAACACGACGATGATCAGCGTCACCCCGGGCGGAGCGGCGGGCAATGGCGACAGCATGCGCATCAACGACGGTGGGCTCGACGAGGGACGCGGGGTCGGGATCGGCGTGAGCTACGACGGTCGGTTCGTCGCGTTCGAGTCGGCCGCGAGCGACCTGGTGGCGGGCGATACCAATGGCGGCCGGGACGTTTTCCTGCGCGACCGCACACTCGGCACGACGCGGCGGGCATCGATTGCAGGGAACGGCACACAGGGCACCGGCGGGGAGGCGATCGACCCGACCCTCGATGCCTCAGGCACCCGGATCGCCTTCGTTTCCACCATGACCAATCTTGTCGCGGGCGACACCAACGCAAAGGCGGATGTCTTCCTGCGGAACGACATTGCCGGTAGCACGATCATGGTCCAGCGCTCGCTGAACGGCACGGTCGCGAACGGGGACGCCGCTTCTGCGCGGATCTCCGGCAACGGCCAGTTCGTGGCGTTCCATTCCAAAGCCAGCAACCTCGTTGCCGGTGACACGAACGGTTGGGACGACGTGTTCGTCTGGAGCAATGCAACCAACACCACCGAACGGGTGAGTGTCTCCACCTCCGGCAACCAAACGATCCCTGTCACCGTGAATTTCTTCGGCACCACCACCTACGGTGAATCGTGGTCGCCGAGCATAAGCAGTGACGGGCGGTTCGTGGTCTTCTCGAGCCGGACCCGCGGCCTCGTGCCGGACATCCAGTTTCCCATTTTCTTTGGGTTCGAGTTCCCCAACTTCAAAGTCTTTGTCCGCGACCGGACATTGGGCATCACGTCCGCCGTCATTCCTGTAAGTGCCAACTCCGACGGGCAGCATCCGGTGGTGAGTGCGGACGGACAAGTGGTGGGCTTCCAATCGTGGGCGGCTTCGTTCAATCCCGTCCAGTCCGGCACCTGGCAGAAGATTTATCTGGGCCCCAATCCGGCGTTCAGCATCCCTTCGCTTTCGTATGGCGCATGGGCGGCCGGGTATCCGGGCACGTCGGATCCCGATGCGGATGCGGATGCAGACGGCCTGTCCAACCGGGCCGAATACCTGCTCGGTTCCCACCCCCTCTCGGGGGCAAGAGGCCCTTACCCTGCTCTGGAGGGCGCACCGGCAGCGCCGGAGTTCGTTTTCCTGCGCAACCCGCTGGCCCGCGAGGCGGCCGGAACGGTGGAGACTTCCGTGGATCTTTGGGGGTGGGCTCCGGTGCGAAGCGGCGATGCCGCGATCTCCATCACCCCGGCATCGGGCGGACTGGAGAGCGTGCGCGTGCAATGGCTCCTACCCGAAGCACACCGATTCTTCCGTTTGCGCGTTGACCCCCAGCAACCGTAGAGCGGTTTGACGGTGGCGTCGATGTCCAGGATCCACGGAGGGCTCAACACCGTCACCGGCGCATCCACATCGAACTCCGCGTCATACCGGCCTCCAAGCGTGTCCATCGGCCATGCCGCGGGATGCTCTCTGTGGGGAAAAACCGCCTCGCCCCCAAGGGGAGCGCCAGCCGGACCGGAATTCGCGAGCATTCCCAACGACCCAGAAAACTTGCGCAGAACAACCGCTCATTCCAATCACGCTTCGCCCCCCCGTCCCGGTGGCAAATCCCGATGCCAGCAGCCCCTTGCCGCACGCAGGCCCTGGATCATCGCAGCCTTGGCACTGCTGTCTGGCCATGCGCTGCTCGCAGCCCCCACGGTGGATGCGGTGCCTGGCTGGGTGGCCCCCGCCGCTGGAGATCATCCGCGACTGTTTTTTCGTCAGGCCGACATCCCGGCGCTTCAGGCGAGAGCGCAAACGCCAGAAGGACAAGCCATCGTCGCGCGGCTCCGAAAGAGCCTCGGGAGCAACGGCACGGCACCGATGCCCACTGCTCCCGCCGCGACACCGCCGAATCGGTCCTGACCGAATATCCGCCACCCGCTCCCGAGCACGGTCCTCCGACCCTGTGGAACTCATCGGAGTTCGCCGGCAAGGGGATGTCCTTCCCCAACTGGTGCGTCAGCGAGCAGGCGGTCGCTGAACGCTCCTATCGTGGTTACATCAACAACGTCCATTACGTGAATCCGGCGCTGTGGGACTACGCATGGCGATCATCCTATACCGACAAGAAGCCGGCGGTCGGCAACCTGCCGTGCGGATTTCAGACCCTGTCGCCCTACATGACCGCCTCGCGTGGCCATTCCCATTCCGAAGGAGGCTTGCAGCGCGACATGTTCTATGGCCTCGCCGGCTTTCGTCCCGATGTGAAGCGCAAACTGGCGGAGACCGGTCTGCTGATGCCCACTCTGGTGATGGCGTTCCGTCGTGGCCGCGTCGACAGCGATGCGCAGTACCTATCCGCCGATGGCAACCCCTTCGCCTTCGTGGGCGATGAACAGTATTTCGGTCCAGGGGAACGCATTCCCACCCGGTCCGTTCACCGCGGTGCCGAGATCATCGCCATCACCAACGCCATCACCATGCAGGACATCCCGCCGTTGATCTCCTTCGTGGCCTGCTTCGCCCACAACGGCGCGTGGTACTCAGCGCCGGGCTTCGTGACCTGCACCATGCTCAAGCCTGGGGAGGCGCGTGGGCCGGGCACCAAGAAGCCGTAGCGGCAGACCCTGATCGGCGTGCGCGAACCCGCCCTTCAGTTCCCGGAGCGGGGGAGCGCCAAGCCGCTCGCCACACGGGCCTGGACGACGGTCCAAGCGCCGCGAGGCAGGGGTCAACGCCGACGATTCCGGGCGGGGATGGCAGAACGGGGTCACCGCCCCCGACTACAGCAGAAGGGACGCCCGACCCCATCCACCTTCAATCTGTTGTCTTTGGCAAGATAACTGTCCCTGAGCCAATAATGACATGCCGGCCCAACACTACAGCCCCACGAGTAATTCCTATATATCTTTCAGGGAGGGATTTGTCAGATATTGCCCGGTGTAATCGTCCTTCCTGCTCGGTTCGATCAGCCTGATCACGGAGCGCGAGTGACGGATCTTTCGTTCCGGGCTATTTCCGCTCCACTTTCGCAGGGATTGTTGCCTGGATGGAATCGGCCACGCGATCATTGCTTCCCGGACGAGCGGTCACATCGACTTCCATCCCCGGACGAATATCTTCGAGCACGGCGGCGGAACCGGCCAGGGTCACGGTCGTTTTGCGATCCACAGCATAGCTGATCGGCGGCTTTCCAGGCATGCCCGTGACCACCAAACCGGTGATGCCCGCCGATATCACGCGTCCCCGGGGAGTATCTCCGATCGGCGTGCGACGTTCGCGCGGATTGGCAACCTGGCGGGGCAGTTTGTTTACGCGGCTCGGTTGGGTCTCATCACTGTTGAGCAGTTTCCCTTTGCCCTTCGCCTCAACGCGAGTGGCAACCCCGGGCGAGCTTTCCACCACCGTGACCTCCATGCCCGGGTTGAGATTCTCGGGCCGGACCTCCTTGCCGTTGAGTAGGAGCGCGGTGTCAGCGGTGATCAGGGAACGCTTGAGCGTCCCCCCGGGGCCTCGGGTCACGACATCGGTCAACGATGCACTGACCAAAACGTCGCCAGGGGCAGAGGGAACTGAAAGGCTGGAGCCAAGGAGCAGGAGTAGGAGAAGCGGTCGGCGGGGAGTGAGAAACATTTAATAGGCGTGTTCTGGGGGCTTATTCAAGAAGGGTAGGTCATGCCGCACCGTTTGCCAAGCATGAGAAGATCAAAACATCCCGGCGCCCTTCGTGGCTGCAAGGTGATTCTGTCAGATCTTGAAGCAGGACGAGCTGGGGCGGGTGCGGACTCCTCGCGCCCAGCAGGAGCCCTGCGACATGCGCAAAGGGTTCACGGGGTTGGTCGGGTTGGTGGGCGAACGCCTGGGGGAGGATGTCCGTGCTGGCGCGATCTTCGCGTTCACCAACCGGCGGCGCACCCGTCGTTGGCTGAACCGTACGCCATGCGGAACGTGGCGGCGGTGATGTTGGCGACGTCGATGCCGGTCAGGTCGAATTTGACAAAAAGAATCGAGGTCCGCGACGGGTATTCGCTGTAAAGCAGGTTGGCGGATGAGCCGAAGTTGGTGGCGTTGCTGCTCGAAGCGACAGACGTGTCGGCGAGCGCGGTGCGGGTGATGGTGGCCGGATGCGCCGAGGACACGACGAGGAAGCAAAGGAGCAGCGGCGGCCAACGGGGCAGCCAGGAATTTCATCCGGGGGGATGAGGTTCTTGTTCCGTTGGCCGTCCGCGTTTCCGTGGCCGCCGGGGCGCGCGGCAATGGGGCGTGACAGGGATTGTGGCCGGCCTGATTGCCCACGCCACCCAACCGATGCCGGAGCAGATCCTCCAAAGCGTCAGTGGCGTGGTCGTCAACGTTTCCGAGTATCTCTCAGCGCCGCCCTGGCCCTCGGTGTTGCCCGACAACGAAGCCGTCGGGAGTCTTGCCGCGCGGTATTTCATGGAACTGGGGCTCCGGTCATTTGCGTTCGCGGGCGTCGCTTCCCTGGGATTCAGCGCCATGCGACAACGGGGATTCGAGCGGACGCTTGCGGGGGCGGGGTTCCCGTGCGTGCGGTTCGAAGGCGAACAGATGTTCGGGGCTGCGCTCGTCCGCCGCTTGGAGGAAATTTCCAAGCCGGTCGCGGTGTTCGCCTGCACCGCGCTCCACAGCTGCATCCGCCGCGCGCACATCGAACTCGCCCAGAAACTACTCCTCGAAACCGACACGCCGATCGCTTCGGTTGCCGCCCGGTCGGGCTTCAACGATATGCAGCACTTCGGCCGGGTTTTCAAGGACCTCACGCAAATGACCCCCTCCCAGTGCCGTCAGACCGCCCAAAAGCAGACTTCGCACGGCTACGCGTAGACGGGAGGGTTGCCCGCGGCCTCAGCCCCCCGACGGCACCGGCTCCCTGGGCTCCGTATCCCTGAGGAACAACTCGATCACGGGCACGGCCACTTCGGGTCGGCGGACCGGGATGTGCAGATCGACCAGCGACCTGGCGGAGTTCCCATTGGCGACTCCCCGCAATAACCCCTCTGGGCTGCGGTCGGCGAAGCGGACCTCGCTGTGGTCATGGAGGAATCGGGCGAACGCGATTTTGCCCCCGAGGCCATGGAGGTAGACGTGCTCGAAAGGCCATTGGAAGAAGTGCAGGTAGAGCCGTCTGCCGGAGGGTTTCCAAGTGTAGCGGCAATCGGGCGGAACTGTCCACCCGGCCGGTGCCTGGGTGCAGCCCCGAATTGATTCAGCGTGCGCATCCATCCACGAGCCGATGGACCGCAAGTGGCCAAGCGTCCGCGGGCACAACTCCCCGCGGGCCGTGGGTCCCACGTTGAGGATCATGTTGCCACCTTTGCTCACGGTATCAATGAGGAGGCGAACGAGATCCTCCGGGGTCTTCCATTTGGCCGCATCGCGGCTGTAGCCCCACGGGCCGGCAAGGGTGTGGCAGACTTCCCAGGCGACGGGACGTCCTTCCCAGTGAAACCACACGGGCGGCTGCCAGTTCTCCGGTGTCTTGAAATCCCAGCCGTCGGCGCGGTCGAGTAGATCGAGCCGGTCGTTGAGCAGAATCCCCGGCTGCATCCGCCGCACCGCGGCGATCAGTTCCCCGCTGCCCCACTCCACCCGTCCCTTGCCGCGCGAGAACGGTTCCGGCTTGTCCGGCTCGGGCCGGAGCGACATGTCGAGCCACATCATGTCGATCCTGCCGAATTTCCCGTCGAGGAGTTCCGCCACCTGTCCGTGCAGATGAGCCCGGTAGGCCGCCATGTCGCGTGCTTGGTCGCGCTCCGCCCAGTCCGGGCGTTTCGCCAGCGGATGGGTCCGGTCCAGGGGGTAGGCGGGGTGGCTCCAGTCGAGCAGCGAGTGGTAGAACCCGATCTTGAGGCCAGGGCCCGGTAATCGGCGGGATCGATCCCCTCCAGCGACATCATCCATTCGCCGCGCCCGGCTACCGAGTAGAGACCCCAGTGAATGAACATCCCGAAGCGGGATTCGAGAAACCAACTCGAGTCACCGTGAGTCGGGCGAACAACATCATGAGATAGGCTCGGGGTGGTCATCAGGGATCGTCGTTGGGGTCGCCGGGAAACCGCGCCGCATCGGGGGCAGGGAGGGGGAGGGAAAGGTTGATCCCGGGTGTCGCATCTCGCACGTGCCCGCTCCGCACCACCCTGCTAGCACCGCGGTTCTGTCTTTGCAAAGTATATACATGAGCAGCCCCAGATCGCCCTCGTGGGGGCCTCTGGGCTGCTTCCCGGACAGGCCCTACGGTAGAGGCTGCTCGACCGGTTGACGCTTACAATTGAGCGGCCGAAGTCATCGATAAACGTGAGAAAGGCGGATTCGATTTCGAATCCCTCACACGCAAATGTATCGACGGGCTGCACCTCTGCAATCGACCGGGCGTGTTTATTCCCAGCCCCCGGTTCGGCGCCGCCCCTCGCTATGGCGGGCTAAGGACAAAGAGGTTCCCATCGGAATTTCCGCCGAACTTCTTCTGGTGGGCTGAGGCGGTGGTAGGTGATGCGGTCGGCCCGTTCGAGTTCTGGCTCATATCCGTTCCACGTGAACGGCCGACCACGACCAACCCGCCCGCTTTCAGTGCGGCAAGGCGGAGTTCGCTGCAACCGGGGACGTAGCTGGAAAACAGCATTTGTGAAAGGTTCGCGTCCAGCACTGTCACAAACTCCCCCCCGTATTTTGGGCCGTCCTCAGGATATTTGTAGAGCGCATTGGGAGTCTGGATCAGTCCCGTCGCCGCCGCACCGGTCACCGCAATCGATTCGTCTGCCAGCAGTTCCATCTGCGTGAGCGAAAGGTGATTCGGTGCGTTACGCGAGCGGACTTCAACAAAGTTCCCTGGCAGATAACCGGCAAGCCACCCGTGCATGCGCGTTTTACGGTTCTTCAGATCGACGAACATGATGTGCCCCAGCGAATTAGCGTTTTTCATCCCCCAGGGCGCCATGTTCAGGGGGGCATTCGGAACGTCCGCCTGTCGCCAGTCGCCCACCTGCTTGGGGAAGACGCTGTTTCCACCGTCCGACCAACCAATCACAACTGCTGCCCCGTCTTTGTTAAATGCGATATCCCGCACCGATGAATCAGATTCGAGCGATGCGGCGTCGGACCCGATTTCCTTTGGATTCGGCTCCCAATATCGCTCGATGATCTCGCCTTTTCCGTTATGTCGCAGCAAAAAAGGCTGGCGATACGGCTGTTTATTGGTTCTGGTGTTTCGATCCCCGCCGTAAAGGAAAGTGCCGTCGGACGGATCAATCCCGAGCCACCTGCCGGGGGGCTTGTCAGCACGGTCGGTGATGCGGGAGGCGGTTGTCCCGTCGGCACTCAATCGAAACAGGCCCGCCGACGGAACGACAATGCGCGATTGGTCGTCCAGCCAGATCTCCCTCGGGGGAGCGCCAGCACCGGCGAGTGTGTGGGCCCAGAGCAACTTCCCCGTCACTAAATCCAGCTCCGCGACAAACACATCGCCGGTGCAGGGGACTTTTCCGTAGGTATAGGTGGAAGTGCCGGCATCCGTGCGATTTGGCTTGGCGCTTTTATCAGTGAAGTTGGCAGTGGCGCGGCCGGAAATGATCGCGGTTTGTGAGCCGGGTTTAATTCTGGCCGCGGAAATGCTCGCGACATTCCAATCAAAACGGATGACGCGGGCGACGGTTTTAACGGAGTTATCATAGACGACGACGAAACCGGCGATATCGGGATTGTCGTCACGAAAATCGAGATTGCGGCGTCGCTTGTCGTCGGGCTTTGCTCCCTCGAATGGATCCAAGCCCGCGTGTTTGCCGATGCCGAGCGTGATGACCTTGCCCGACGATTTAGGAAACTCCGGGCCAACCGCGTTGCCGAACGCGACAATCGAGCCGTCTTTCAACTCTCCCGCCGCCACGAACTCTTCCAACCCTTCACCACCAAAAAAAGTGGCGGCCTCCACTTTCATGTGAGGTCCCTTTGCGGCGGCGGCGGTGTAGTTGTCGTAGCGCTGCTGAGCGAATGACGGCATGGCGCTGAAAACCAGCATTCCCCCGATCACAAATAGCATCCGAACCTGCCCATACCGTTTCATAAAAGTGGTCTCCAGTTTGCCTGATGATCGCAACATCAGAATACCATTGCACACGATCCGCCCCTGTGAATCGATAGAAAATCGCTTTCGGCACTCTGAGGCGTTGGCCCGGAGTTTGGAGCTGGTTGAGCACCAGAATCCGTTGCGGGCAGGTTCGATCGCCGGATCGCCATGCCGACTGCCTCCGAAGCAGCCGTTGGCGCCGGTCGGCACCGGCACCTGGGGGAGCGGGACGGCGTGATGACCGGAATTGGTCAGCATGGCCGGGATCTACCACCTGTGCTCGTTCTGGCCAATTGCCAAGCCAGGCGGCCGTACCTATCCTCGGGGCATGGACCTCTACCCGGAAGCCGCCCAGCCCGCCCTCGATCCCGGCCTGTTCGCCGCCCCGCCGGCGCGCTATCGCGGGGCGCCGTTCTGGAGCTGGAACACGGCGATGGGCAGCGAGTACCTGGCGATGCTCGACGACTACCGCGCGATGGGCATGGGTGGGGCTTGTCTGCATCCGCGCACCGGCCTTGCCACGCCGTATCTCGGCGCGGAGTTCATGGATCTGGTGCGGCAGTCGGCCGATCACTGCGCCCGCGATGGCCAGTTGCTCTGGCTCTATGATGAAGACCGCTGGCCTTCGGGTTCCGCCGGCGGGCTGGTGACCCGCGATAGCGAAGAGCACCGGCAGCAGGCCGTGGTGTTCACTCGTGTCCGCGAGGAGGACGCCGTGATCCCCGACCATGGTCACGCCCCGGCCTTCCCGCATCGCAGCGGGTGCATGCCGCTGCTCGCCACCTACGCGGTGCGCAAGTTGGCGGGCGCAACGCGCGCAGTGCGGCGAGTGACCGCCGACGCGTCCCTCAGCGCCGACGAGGAACGCTGGTACGCCTACGCCGGGACGGTCCTGGCCTCGCGCTGGTTCAACCATGGCACCTATGCCGATACCCTCTCGCCGGCCGCCATGGAGGCGTTTGTGGCAACGACCCACGAGCGCTATCGGACAGCGGTGGGCGAGCACTTCGGGCGCACCATCCCTGCCATCTTTACCGACGAACCGCAGATCGCCTGTGCCGGCCAGGGTAATCCCGGCCCCAGCGAAAGCGGCAAGGATCTGCTGCTGCCGTGGACGCCGGCTCTGCCGGAACTGTGGCTTGCCGCCGGCCACGGCGACCTGCTCGACGCCCTGCCCGGCTTGATCTTCGACCTCGCTGACGACGCCCATGTGCCGATCCGCTGGCGCTGGTGGGACCTGATCGCCGGGCGATTCGCTGAGAGCTTCGCCGGCACCCTCGGCCGCTGGTGCGCCGCCAATGGCATCGCCCTCACCGGCCACCTGATGTCCGAGGACAGCCTGTCGCAGCAGACCATGTGGACGGGTGAGAGCATGCGCAGCTATCCGCACATGCAGATTCCCGGCATCGACCTGCTCTGCGACGAGGTGGAGTGGTGCTTCACCACGGCCAAGCAGGTGCAAAGCGTGGTGCGCCAGCAGGGCGGCAAAGCGATGTTGTCGGAACTGTACGGCGTCACCGGCTGGCACTTCGACTTTCAGGGCCACAAGCGCCAGGGCGACTGGCAGGCGGCTCTTGGCGTCACCGTGCGCATCCACCATCTGTCATGGGCGTCGATGGCCGGCGAGGCCAAGCGCGACTATCCAGCGCCCATCGACCGCCATAGCCCGTGGTGGCGCGAGTACGCACTGGTCGAGAACCACTATGCCCGCTTGAACACTGCGCTGGTGCGCGGCACACCCATCTGCCGGGTGGCGGTGGTGCATCCGGTGGAAGGCGCCTGGATCGCCATGGGGCCGGCTGATGGCAGCGGCCGCGTCCTCGGAGAGCTCGATCAGCGTCACTTCGATCTCACCCGCTGGCTTCTGAACGGTCTGATCGACTTCGACTTCCTCGCCGAATCACTGCTGCCAGGTCAGCAGGCCAGGGCCGAGGGCGCTCGTCTGCGTGTGGGCGCTGCCGTCTACGATGTCGTGGTGCTGCCGCACCTCGCCACCATCCGGCGGAGCACCCTCGACCTGTTGCAGCACCTTCATGCGGCCGGCGTGCGCATCCTGATCCTCGGATCGCCGCCGCGTTGGTGCGAAGGTCGCCCCGATCCCGCTCTGGACTGGCTTGCCCATCTGCCGGCAGTGACCTGGAATGGTGCCGACATCCTTGCGGCCCTTGAGCCACAGCGCGAGATCCGCAGTCGCAATGCGGACGGCGAGTCCGCGCGTTCGCTGGTCAGCCAGGTGCGCCAGGACGGCGATGCCCGCTGGGCCTATGTCTGTTGCAGCGATCGCAGCCGCAGTCAGGGCGCCATCACCCTGGCGGTGCGCGGCCGCTGGCAGATCGAACGCTGGGACAGCCTTACCGGAACCCGCTCCGCCGTGGCCAGCCGAGTGGTGGACGGCTGGACGGAATGGACCTGGATCTGCGAGGCTGCCGGCCACGAACTGGTACGCCTGCAACCGCGCCACGATGCCGATGCGGGAACGCTTGAGCAGGCTCCCGTCTGGACCGCTGTGGCCGCCCTCTCGGGTGAGGTCGCCGTGACCCTGGACGAGCCGAATGTGCTGCTCCTCGATCGCGCCGCCTGGCGCCTGAGCGAAGGCGCTTGGGAGGCGGAGGAGGAACTGCTGCGTGTCGACAACCTGGTCCGCGCCCGCTGCGGCTTGGAACCGGTGTGCGGCGAGATCAGCCAGCCGTGGTGCGATGCGCCGGCCCCGCCGGTGGCGCGGGTGCAGCTGCGCTTCCACTTCCGCAGTGAGATCGCCCTGCGCGGCGTTCGTCTGGCGGTGGAGCATCTGGCAGAAACGAGGATCGTCCTCGATGGAATGGCGCTGACCGCGACCGCCGATGGTCATTGGGTCGATCTCTGCCTGGCCACGGTGCCGCTGCCGGACCTGACCGCCGGCGTCCATGAGATCATTCTCGAACAGCCGGTGTCGGGGGCGCACACCCGCGAATGGGCCTATCTGCTTGGCGACTTCGGCGTGCGCTTGGATGACGAGCGTCGTGTCGCGGTTATTACTGCCGCCCCGCGTAGCCTGCATGCTGGCGACTGGGCCGACCAGGGCCTGCCGTTCTACGCCGGCAACGCCACTTTGCATTTCTCGCTGTCGATCAGCGCCGGTGGCGACTACGCGCTCGACCTGCCCGGCCTGCGTGCGCCTCTGGCGCGGGTGGCCCTCAATGGCCGCGATCTTGGTCCGATCGCCTTCGCCCCGCGGCGTCTGGACCTGGGCCGGGTGGAGGCAGGTGCGCACGAGTTGACGATCACCGTCTTCGGTCACCGTGCCAACGCCTTCGGGCCGGTGCACCTTGCCGATCCGGGGCATTGTTGGCTGGGTCCCAATGCCTATCGTACGAATGGCGCCGCCTGGACCGACGATTGGCGCCTGCAGCCCTGGGGCCTGATTCGAGCCCCGCGCCTGCTGCAGCCCGGCGAGCCGGCAATCGCGACCTTCCACGATGCCATCAGCGCCTGGCTGGTGGATTGGCAGGTGAGTACGGTGCGCCGGGTCGATCTCGCCACCCTCACCCCGCCCAGCCTTGACGACGTGGCGTGGGGATGGCATCCGATCCCGCCGACCCACACCTTCGTCAACTGCCACACAGAGTGGATCGGCCTGCGCGGAGTCGCTGTGCTGGTGCATGCCATCGAACGCACCGAAGGCGGGCCGGTTACGCTGCGGCTGGGCTATGACGGCCCGGTACGCGTGTTCTGCAACGGCCACGAGGTGTTTGCCGACCCGCACGGCACCAATCCCGCCATCGCCGACAGCCACAGCATCCCGCTGCAACTCGCGGCAGGGCACCACATCCTGGCTGTCGGCATCGACATCAATGACGGCAAAGCCTGGGGCATCTACACCCGGCTGGCCTGACCCAACATGCTCAAGCGTCTAGCCTAGACATCCAAATCCGAGACCCCTTCGTCCTGAGCCGGCCGGAGGAGGGGGCGTACTTTCTCTTGGGCACCACGGATGCCTCGTGCTGGGGCAGGGGCGAAGGGTTCAAGGCCTACCGCAGCAAAGATCTGGAGCTGTGGAGCGGCCGTTTCCCGCGTTCACACCGCCATCAGGATTCTGGGCGACCGAGAACTTCTGGGCGCCTGAATGTTGGGAGTGGCAGGGGCGGTTCGATCTGTTTGCGAGCTTCAAGGCCCCTGGGGTCTGCCGAGGCACACAAATCCTTCGAGCCGCTGGCGCAGGGCGCGTGGGCTGCTGCCGTAGACTCGCTTCACAACCCGCGAGAAATGGAAGGGGTCATCGTAGCCGCAGCGCTGGGCCACTTCGGCGATGGGTAGGCCGGGATCGGCGAGCAGCAGTTGGGCATCACGCAGGCGCAGGCGCTCGGCATAGGTGGCCGGGGTGCAGCCGAGCGCGGCACGGAATGCCTGGTGGAGGTGATTGGCCGACCGGCCGGCCGCAGCCGCAACCGCAGCCAGTGATGGCGTATCACGGTACGAGCGATCAAGGAACGCGCAGGCCCGCTGCACTGCCGGCGGGATCGGCACGGGCAGTGGGCCAGTGGAGTGCTCGCCGAGGAGCGCTCCCGCCACCACCAGGCCGGCGACGACCCGCGCCACGGTCACCGGGGTTGGGCCGCGCATGAGAGCAAGTGCCGCGACCAGTCCGGCCTTGAGCACCGCCGCGTCGGCAGCTTCAGCAACGACCGGGACGGGGCAGGCGCCGAGGGCGAAGTCGGCACTGGCCGGCTCGACCACGAACCCGGCGAAGCGCAGGTGCAACCCAGCGTCGCCGCGTCGGCGAAGCCAGCGGTGACCAGGGACCACCACCACCATGCCGGGCCGTAAGGCATGCCAGGTGCCATCGACCTCAATGGCACCGCTGCCGGCTATGACCCGCTGGATACTGTGGTGGCCAGCGCGGTAAGGCGGTGCGCGGTAGTTTGACCATTTGTTACCAATGACGCCGTCGCCGGCATAGATCAAGCGGTAGCCGAAGATTCCGGACAGCGGCTTGGCTGAACCGGGGTACCAGAGCATGACCGGAAGATAATCCAGATTATTAGGATGGCCAGCCATGGACAGATGACTCCCGGTGGGAATACTCGATGGAATGAGCGACGCCCCCTGGTGGATCGGTCCGATATCATGGCAGGACGAGGCCCATCCTGCCTCTTCGCCCCCGTGGGCATTCGTCCGCGAGTTCGACCTCGCCACGCTACCCACGGACGCCCACATCGACATGACCGCCGCCGCCGGCTATGTGCTGTGGATCAACGGCGTCCTGGTCGGCTCCGGCCCGGCGCGCTCCTTCCCCGGCCGCATGGCCGTCGATCGTCTGCGGCCGATAGCCCTGCTGCGCCCGGGTCGCAACCGCCTCGCCATCGCGCTGATTCCTTCCACCGGCGTGGCCGGCTACGGGGTGCCGACGCGCATGGGCCTGTGGGTGGAGGCGCATGTGGGTGACCTGGTGATCGTCAGCGATGCGAGTTGGCGCGGCAAGGCCATGGAGTGGACCGGCCATTGCGGGCTGCTCGCCAGCCTACCCACCGCCGCGCAGGAGCATCATCGTCACGGCGGTTCCGACGACCGTTGGATGGCCGATGCGGCGGTCGAGGGATGGCACGCCGCCCGCCTGCTCGGGGGGGCGGGAACCCCGCCCTGGCTGACCATGGAACCACGGCCGGTGCCGTTGCTGACCGAGACCCCGGTCGTCCCGCGAGTGGTCTGGCGCGGCAGCGCCCCGGCCGAGGTGGCAGATCCGGCGATGAACCTCGCGCGCCGCTTCAATGACGGCGCCTGCACGGGCTCGGCGGTGGCCGAGCCCGGCGCCGAGATCGATGCCGCGCCCGGTACGGTGACGACCTTTGACCTTGGGCATACCCGCGCCATCCGTCCGGGCCTGTCCGTGGCCGTCCCCGATCCCGGCTGCCGCCTGGAGGTGTTCTATGACATCGCCATGGGCGAACGGCCCACGGCCTCCATGGGCTTTGGTTCGCGTACCGAGGGCTTCGCTGACTCCTTTACCCCGTCCGGAACCGGCGAATGGCAGGGTCTGGCCTGGCGCGGCTGCCGTTACGTCACCGTGCGGGTGGTGGGCGGCAACTGCCGCTACCGGCTGATGCCGCGAGTGATTGCGTATCCCTTCCCCGATGATGCCGGATTCACCTGCGCCGATCCGGCGTGGCAGCGCATCTGGGATCTTGGTGTCGCCACCCTGCGCAGCTCGGTACTCGATGTGCCGGTGGACACCTGCTGGCGAGAGATGTCGTGCTGGACATTCGACGCCTGCGTTCAGGGCAAAGCCGCGTTCCTGACCTTTGGGGATGCCAGACCGTGGCGGCGCGCTCTCGACCTCATTGGCCAGGGTATCGACCCCCAAGGCTTGCCGCGGGCGATCGTCCCCGCCGGCGACTCGTTCATGATCCTTCCCGATCAGGCGCTGGGCTGGGTACGTTCGTGCGGTGAATATGTCTGGCTGACGGGGGATGTCGGCATCCTCGATGCCGTGCTGCCGGGGGTCCACCGGCTCCTCGCGCGCTGCCTGCGTGATCTGACCGCCGACGACCTATACATCCCGCCCGACTGTTGCTGGCACTGGGTCGACTGGGCTCCGGTGGAACACCGCGCCTATGCCCTGCCGCTGAACGCATTGCTGCTGGTCGCCGCTCGCGCCGCCCATGGGTTGGCGGACCGGAGCGGTCATGGCAAGCTCGCTGCCGTCGCGGACGGATTGATCTCGCGGTTGAAGCCGGCCCTTGCCCGCTTCCGCGATCCTGCGGGCGGCGGCCTGCTCGCCCACCTTCCCGGACCGCCGGGGACGCGCACGAACGGGTTTGGTGCCCGGAAATCGGCGGCCCGCCATGGCATCCACGGCAACGCCCTTGCGCTGACCACCGACGTGGCCGATCCCATGGTGCTTGCGGCCTGCCGCCGCTTCGTCGGCGATGCCAACAGCCTCGATGGCGACTTTGGAATTGGCTGGAGCGACTGGCTGCTGCAGCCGCTCGCTGACCACGGTCATGCCGCGGATGCGGTTGCCGGCCTCATGCTCCGCTGCCGCCCAGGCCTGGATGCCGGGCTGGTCACCTGGGGGGAGAACTGGAAACCCCGCATCCACAACAGCGCCCATGGCTGGGCGGCAGCTGGCAACAGCCTGATCGTCGGCGCGCTGTGCGGCCTGTCCCCGGTGGCGCCGGGCTGGGCTGCGGTGCATTTCAGTCCCTGTCCCGGCATGCCTGACTGGAGCTACCGCTTACGCACACCGCATGGCGAACTACGCGCCTCGATGACGGACGGAGTGGCGGAACTGCACTTGCCAGGGGGCTGTGTGCGGGCCTGAACTTGACCCGGTTCCACGCAGACGTTGCCGAGATTCTTGGTGCCGACGCAGAGGCGGCTGGACTCTCGCCGAGGCCCGCGCGGAGACGCGCCCATCGAGCCGTCGCTGGTGGCAAAGTCGGAAGAATCCGGTGCTGATGAACCGTTGGTGTGGACCTATGACGTGGGCGAGGCTCGAGTGGTGCAGTCGCTGCTCGGCCATTCAGCCAAGACCTACGAGTCAGCGGCGATGCGAACGTTGGCGCGTCGGGCGGTGTCGTGGTGCGCCAAAAGGGCCAACCACGGGACGTGACGGCCTCATCCGTGGGGATGATCTGGAGCATCTCGCGGGCCAACATGAGTGGCTGATAACGAGCTGGTCTCGGTCGGCCGGTACCCGTCAATCCTCGACGTGGTTGCCCAGCCAGCATACCTCCGCGGTCCCGGGCCCGTGCACCAACGCCGCATGGCCATTCGTGGCCATCGCCGGCCCAGGAGTGGGCACCATCGTCCCAACTGGTCACGCCCGCGACCGGCAGGGTGCATCGGCGGGGATCGTCGTACGCCAGGACAAGCTGGCGGCCGCGGCGCTCGACGGTGGCGAGCGACGCCATCGGCATGGCCCAGTCGACCGCCAGTCCCTGGAGCATCACCCTCCGGCAACGGCGCAGACGAACGCCGGTGGCAATGCGGTGACAGATGATGGTCGCGCCAGCGGCCTCGATCACGGCATCGGCGATGTTGTCGAGCAGCCAGTGCTCGCGGCCCTCGGCGATCCGCCGTACGTGGTAACGGCCTGGGGGAATGACCAGCCTCCCGCCCCCGGCTCGAAGCCAGAGCGCCGCCTTGGCGAGGGCGTCGGCGACGCAGGTGTGGCCCGGCCTGCCGCCGAAATCGGCCAGGGAGATCCGACGACGCGAAGGGTCCGGCATCTTCAGTCGCGGTGGGCGGGGTTGCGGCAGGGCCCATCGCTGCGGATCGGTGGACCGTGGCTTCATCTCATGGGTCTCCAGCGACCGGGGTGCCGCCCTGGCCGGATGAGCCAGGGTTCAGGGGAACAAAGGGGACACGCCATCCTACAAATCCTTCCCGAACAGCCCGGACTAGTCGCTGGCCATGCGACCAGATGCCAGGGCGACGCGGGTTTGATGCGAGGCCAGGCCGTTACCAGTGAGCAGACCGGGGCGGGACATCCGTTCGCTCCACTGGGCTCGCTGCACGCCTAGCCGAGGCTGCGAGCGTAGCGAATCACGCCGAGCTGGAGTCCCCGCCCATGGGAATAATCGCTGACAACACCCACCAGGACGGTTCGGCTGCATTTTGGGGGATGCATGCTGTGGGATCGTGGGCCAGTCGCCGCATTTTTCGTGATTCCATGTCGCATTCTGGTAATTGTAATGGATCCGCCTGCACCGGCGGAACGGGCAAGACCGGGGTGGATTACCGGGTGGACGACCTCACCTACGTGCATTAGGGAAGTTTGGGACGCCCCGGTGCATCCACAATGCACTCTATGCGCGGTGAATGCACATTCCGCAAGCCGGGGCCGGACGCTCGTTGCTGTATGTGACAAGGGGGAGGCCCCCCGGCCCCCCCCTTGTCGGACCGACGGCAGCCCCCGCTACCGCACGGAATTGCCTGGCTACGGCAGCTCATGAGCCGGGCATGCCGCCGAGTCGCCGGTCGGATGGCGACAGTCCGCCAAGGCCCGGCAGCACGGTCGATGCGGGATCATGCACAGCATCGCCAAATCTGAAATGATCGAGAGTAGTTAGGGCCGCATGACCCCGCGGCGTCCGGAATCCGCGGGCGACGGCGCTGGGTGTGCGGCTCATATCCTTCATACCTTGAAGGCTAAAGGGGGGTGGAGACGTCGTATATACCATAAATACGGAATGAGAGTGCATATATGCGGCACTCGGGTTACGATCCATCATCATGTCTTCCCCGAAGCGGATTCGCACGATCCTGGTCGTCGTTGCGAGCGATTTCTCTTATGCTCGGGCGACTCGCGGGGTGCCAAAAACTCCGTTCCATCGGAACAGCATTGAAAACCGGTGCTCTGCAAGGCGGTCAAGATGAGACAATGCGTTCCGCTTTCTAAGGTTGCCTTTCGGTGGCAGTGCGGAAGAAGCCCTCCAAGGCGGGAACCGTATGCGATGGTTGAGGGAGAAGGCGGCCCGGTGGAGGCTGCCGGAAACGGAACCACGCTGTGGGCCCGCCGTGGCTGACCCCGCCAGAGCAAGTAACGTGGGATCAAGAAGTCCGAGGAGTTCCCCCGGACGGGATCAGCACACTCGCTCGAATCCGATCCCGAGCAGTTTCGCCAGCTTCTGCAGTTTGCAGGCGACATGACCCACTCCGATGGCGCAGTGGTGGGCCGGGCCGGCCTCGTTCCATCGGTTCATGAAGGCCTTAGCTCCGAGGGTAAATCGGTAGCGGCTGTTGGTGTTTCCGATCTGCAGGACCGGACCGGGGACGCATTCGCCTTCGGCCACCAGTAGAATCAGGCGTCCGTCCCGATTCTGGACCACCGAAAGAAGGGTCACCGGCCCGTGTTGAACCGTCATCTGGATGGCCAGTCCCTTGCCGGGCTTGCCGTGATAGACCGGCACAGGCACCAGTCCAACCCTGCCGTTGGCGATCGCAAAGTGCGCCGGCCCATCATGTCCGAAGTAGACCACGTCATCGACAAAATCGGCCAGGTAGTATTCCGAGAACGATCCGCCGACGCCCAGTTGATCCATGATCTTCATGGCTTGGACGTTCTTGATTTCGCATTCGCCGGCGACCGGCACATTGCGTCCGGTGAGCAGGGTGTTGCCCGCGATGACCGAGGTGACGATGTTCTCGTAGGCGCTTCCCGACTGACCCTCGTAGTAGTAGGCCAGGGAGCCCAGCCGATGGTTCTCCACCAGACGGTCCAGTGCCAGCGAGGTTTTGGCAGCCCGGGAAAGCTCTTCAGCCTCGCACTCGCCGGACACCTCGAAGGTCTTGCCGAATGCTTCGATTCTAGAAGCGATCTCTGCATCGGTCACCGCTTCCCGCAGCGCGTACAGTTCGCACATTTCCAGCAGTTGAAAATGGCAGCCGAAGACGGCAGCCTGCTGGGTCATGTCGCTATAGACATCCAGCATCCCGCCGTAGTAGTGGCCCAGCACCCCAACCCGGTTGTCGCGCATCGCGCTGCGAACCCGGGCGGCATCGACCCAGTCGCGGATCTCGTCCCATGCAGCCTCCTCCTGCAAATAGCCAGTGACCTGATGGAACTCGATGCCCGCCCGGTTGAACACACAGGCAATTTCCGGGGCGCTGCAGGACTGGCAATGCTCCAGCCACACCCCGGTCATTTTCCCCCGGTCACCCAGGGCATTGAACCTCTCGTAATCGAGCTGCGGGACCGGCTGCAGATTGAGCACAACCACCGGCACCCCGGCCCGCTGCACGACAGGCAGGACAGTGGACGACAGGGCGTAGGTGGAAATGAACAGAAAGAGAACTTCGACGTTTGCGGCCCGGAATTGATCGCCCACCGAACGCGAGAGATCCGGATGATCCACCAGCCCGGCATCGACGACGTCCGAGCCGAACGATTCCAGTCTGGCCCGAATTTGCGCCTGATAGCCGAGCAGGTTGTCCTTGAGTCCCTCGAATTGGGTCCAGTAGGTGTCGAGGCCGATGCCGAAAAGTCCGATTTTCATAACGTTGACTGATCTATGTTTGTTCCTCCTCCGGTTCAGTGGAGGCCGCCCCATCGGAAGGCATTGATAATGCAATGCGAGCAAGGCGGTCAAGATGAGGAGATGCGTCCCAGCTTCTCAGGCTGCGTCCCGGTGGTAATGCGGGAGCAACCCGTCGAGGCAGGTGGTAGCACCCGATTTCCGGACGAGGCGGGCGGGCTGGTGGAGCCTCCGGGGAATGGAACCATGCCGATTGGCCTGTTGGCGGTTCCATGTTGGGGGCGGACGGTTCCGAGCGGGATTGCCGCTTGGAAGTGGTTGCGGGGGTGGGATTTGAACCCACGACCTTCAGGTTATGAGCCGGAAGGGCACCATTGAAAACAAAGGGTGCGAGCGTTACCCGTGCAACGACCCGTGCAAATATTCGCTTGTGAGATGCACGGAAAAGGCATACACGGGAAGCGAGATGACAACGCCCGCCCGCTCCCCTCGCGGTGTCCGCCCGGCGCGGCGACGGCACGCTCCGCACAAGCCTCGCCTGCCCGCCCGGGAGCGGGTGGGGAGGCTCACCATTCGGGAGATGGAAGAAAGCGGGGATGGGTATTCGTGGAAAACGTTCATGGTGCAGGGGTGGAAAGAGGGCGGCCGGTATCAGCGGCGAAAGTTCAAATCTCGGGAGGATGCGGAAGCGTTCGTTGCCCGCAAGGGCGTGGAGTTGATGAATCGGGACACGGCTCTGCACAACGTTCTTACGGCCCTCACTCCCGAGCAAGTGCGCGAGTCGGAGGCGGCATTTACCCGGCTCGCCGGGCGTTACCCGCTCGGGGATGCGGTGGACTACTACCTGCGGCACTTCGCCCGCCCCGATGTGGCGAAGGGGTTGGATGATGCCCGCGCGGAGTTCCTGGAAGCTCGGGAGCGGGACGGGACGCGCGCCCGGTCCCTGCTTCAACTGGACTCGACGCTGCGGCATTTCATCGCGTTCGTGACGTTGGAGCGGTTGCCCGCGGAATTGAAACCCGATGCGGAGCGGGTGCGGTTGGAGTTGGAGGCGGAGCGGATGG
>Ga0163154_10002546_pt1 | contig 26511 bp, 26 predicted proteins | sample OliLakLV19MP9P1_FD_148649 | JGI IMG/M metagenome (GOLD analysis project Ga0163154, IMG submission 148649) | Freshwater microbial mat bacterial communities from Lake Vanda, McMurdo Dry Valleys, Antarctica - Oligotrophic Lake LV.19.MP9.P1 | ecosystem: Environmental > Aquatic > Freshwater > Lake >... | reverse complement strand
CCACCAACCAGGCAACAGATGCAGCAGATAAATCCCCCCCCAAAGTAGGAGTAAAACTAGCGCGGCCCGTAAGCGACGACTCCCAGTCGGCCAAGTCTTAAAATCAAGCTTCGTCATGAATATCACCCCATCGGGTTTATAACTCCCCGCTCCCGCCGCCTACTTTACGGAAACTGAACAGACTATGACCGACAAAACTAACGCCCACCACCATCCCGGCACTGAGGACCCTGGCCCAAACTGTATCCCAATGGAGCAGATCCACCAATAACTTCATAATGACCAAATTCAAGACCATCCCATTGAGGGCGACTCCCGTAAAGACGAGTAACTGCCGGAAGGTGTTTTCCCAGCGCACTGCAAAAACAAATTGACGGCTCAATAAGAAATTCGTGACCAGCCCCGCTAAAGCACTCCCGACAAAGGCCCATACATACCAGAGCCCCAACCCCCGGTTGAGTAGAGCAAAAACCCCCACATCCACCAGCGTCGCCGTTCCCCCCGAGCCCAAATACCTGAGGAACCGGATCACGGAGTCTTGGTCCGTGTGGGCACCAACCGTCCGCCGCCCTCAGCCCCCGCTTCGCCCGCTTCCAGATATTCCGCGTCATTGTTCACACACCAAGGGTCGAAGCGCGGATACCCAGCGATGATATTGCGGGCGGTCAGTAACCCCGTCATCATGGCATGGTCTTGGTTGTTGTAACGGTGCATCCCATTACGCCCCGCCAGATGCAAATTCGGTAACATTTCAGCCACGAAATCGCGCACCGTCTGGACGTTGGTACGGTAATTGTCATCGTAGACCGGGTAAGCCTTGGGGACGCGCACTACCGTCCCATCAATCACTTGGTCTGCCTCCACCAACCCCAACCGCGCCACCTCTGTCGTCCCTAGTTGAATTAAGTCCGCGTCACTCATGGTCCAAAGACCATCTCCCTCAAAGCAAAAATACTCCAACCCGAGACAACTCAACTCCGGGTCCGGGACCATGAACTCCGACCAGTTTTTGAAGTTCTGGATGCGCCCCACTTTGACTTGGGCATCGTGGATGTAGATCCAGTTATCAGGAAAAAGCTCTTTTTTCTGAACGATGAGAGCCACGGTAATAAAGTCGCGGTACCCCAAATTTGTCGCGGCCTGGACCACCGCTGGCGGCGCACTGGGACTGAGGGACTGGATCAGGGTACGGATCGGCATGGTGGTTACGAAATGTTCGCCCCGGTGGGTCTCATCGCCCCCCGGTCCGGTGGTCGTCACTGCCTGCAACTGTCCCGGCTCCCACTGCAACCCCACCACCTGACGGCCCATCAGCACTTCCCCGCCCCGCTGAGTGACAATCTCTGCCACGGTCTCCCACATCTGCCCCGGCCCATGGACAGGATAGCGAAACTGGTCAATCAGGGTTTTAATCACCGCCCCCCGGTCCTGATTCTTGGGTGGAAACAGGGTATTGCGAATCAAGCTCGTCATGGAGAGGCCCTTGATCCGTTGGGCGGCCCAATCCGCGCTGATCGTCCGGCAGTCCATCCCCCAGACCTTCTCGGTGTAGGTTTTAAAAAAAGTCTCGTAGAGCCGCTCCCCAAAATTATTAATCACCCAGTCTTCAAAAGAGCGGACATTCTGGCGCGGGAAAACCTTGGCCTTGCAGTAACTCGCTACACAGAGGGTCGTATAAACCACCCCCAACTTCTGAAAAGTATCAAGGGGCTTAATTGGATAGGCGAAAAACTTGCCATTATAAAAAATCCGCGACAGCCGACCGCGTAGCATCATTTTCTCACTCAAAATCTCGGTCCATAGGTCTTCCACCTCCTGCGACTTGGAGAAGAACCGATGCCCACCGATGTCAAACCGGAAACCTTTGTACTGGGCAGTCTGGGAAATCCCGCCCACTGTAGTTGGGCTTTGTTCGAGGACGCGCACGGTTTGCTGGTGTTTGACCAACTCGTAGGCAGCCGTCAGACCCGCCGGACCCGCACCAATCACCACTGTCTGTCCCGCGCTACGCTCCCCCACCAGCTTTGCCCAAGTGCTTCAAGCCACGGTAACAGTTTTTATTACCGCAAGCTAGCCACCGAAGTCAGTACTTAATCTGCTAACTGTGCCCAAAGCGCATCGGGGAACTCAGCATTAGAAGCTACTTGCTGGACATCATCTAAGTCTTCTAGGCGTTCAATGAGGACCAAGACTTGCTTTGCCGTGGCGAGATCCGTCAGGGTCAAGATATTATCCGGGAGCCACTGGAGTTCCGCCTTGGTGACCGTGTAGTACTGATTTTTAAAATAGTTACTCGTCATTTCCAAGTTAGCGAAGTCTGTATAAACTTCAACGCCCTCCGCAAACTGCTTATAACTCTTAGCATCCGCCGTGAGCGCATCTTCCAAGAGTCGGTCCTCCTCAATAACCCCAGCGAGTTCCACCACGCCCAAGTGTTGAAACAGCCAACTCACCGAACCCAATTCCCCTAAATTCCCGCCCGACTTACTGAGCACGCCCCGGACTTCTGCTGCTGTCCGGTTCCGGTTATCCGTCAGGGCTTCAATAATGAGGGCAACCCCGCTGGGTCCATAGGCTTCATAGCGGACTTCTTCTAAACGATCCGCCGCCAATGCTCCCGCTCCCTTAAGGACGGCCCGGTGAATATTTTCGTTAGGTAAACCCTCCGTCTTCGCCAGTTCAATCGCCGTCCGCAACCGAAAGTTACCCTGGTGGTCCGCGCCGCCCAACTGGGTCGCCACGATGATCTCCCTAGCTAGGCGTGCAAAAAGAGCCCCCTTCGCCACATCATTCTTGCCCTTCTGACGCTTAATCTGCGCCCACTTGCTATGTCCCGCCATCGCCTATCCCTTGACCATTGGACATTGCCGTAGCTGGTCTAACAAAATAAATGGGTATCTACAGGGTCAGGTTAACCAAAGCGGCCCGTGATGTAATCCTCAGTGCGCTTGTCCTTAGGCGAGGAGAAGATTTCACGGGTGGGACCGGACTCGACGAGGTTCCCGATCCGGCTCTCATCGGTGGTGAAAAAGAGCGTGTAATCCGAAACCCGGCCCGCCTGCTGTAGGTTGTGCGTGACGATGATTACGGTCAAATTCTTGCGGAGTTCGAGAATGAGTTCTTCAATCTTTAGGGTAGCAATGGGATCTAGGGCTGAGCAGGGTTCGTCCATCAAGAGGACTTCGGGTTCGACAGCCAAGGAACGAGCGATACACATCCGTTGTTGCTGTCCACCGGAAAGTCCAAGTGCCGAGGAGCGGAGACGATCCTTCACTTCGTCCCAAAGGGCGGACTGACGAAGTGCACGCTCGACAATAACTTCCAGGTCAGCCTTGCCCTTCGCCCCAAAAAGCCGGGGTCCGTAAGCAATATTGTCAAAAATCGTCATCGGAAATGGATTGGGCCGCTGAAAGACCATCCCGACGCGCTTACGGAGGATCGTGACATCCACATCCTTCGCGTAAATATCCTCACCAAATAAAAAGATTTTTCCTTCGACCCGGACAGAGGACCCGCTGGTCTCACTAATGCGGTTGAGAGCCTTGAGGAAGGTGGATTTGCCACAACCGGAGGGGCCGATGATAGCAGTGACTTGACGTTCGGGCATCTCGGCACTGATGTCTTCGATGGCCCGCTTGGGACCATAAAAGAAGGAAACTTTTTGGGTATTGACGGCGTTACGGTTCTTTTGTTCGGTACGCATGGTTTTTACCTGATGGCTCGCTTACGGAATTGGGCACGGAGGATGATGGCAGCGAAGTTCAAGCTGAAGGTAATCACCAACAAAACTAGGGTAGCCGCGTACTGAGCAGGACGGGTCTTCTCCACATCCGACGATTGGGTCGCCAAAATGAAAATATGATAGCCCAACTCCATAAACTGCTTGGTCGGGTCAATGAAAGGCACCACCCCAAAGACCTGGGTCGTCGGTAGGTCTTGCAGCAAAAAGGCCGCACCGGTAAAGAGGATCGGTGCCACCTCCCCCGCTCCCCGCGAGATCGAGAGGATCGAACCCGTCAAGATACCCGGAACTGCCTGGGGTAGGACAACCCGCGAGATTGTCTGCCATTGGGTGCCGCCTAGGGCCTGACTACCCTGGCGCAAGGAGACGGGGACGGCAAGTAGAGCCTCTTCTGTGTTGACAATCACGATAGGCAAGACTAGCAGGGCCATGGTCGCCGCCGCCCAGAGGATCGCTGGCTTCCCAAAGAGTGGATCTGACGTACTGTAGCCCAGCAGTCCGTCTAGTCCCCGCCCCAGGAAAAGAACAAAGAAGGCGACCCCAAACAGGCCAAAGACAATTGAGGGTACCCCCGCGAGGTTGTTCACCGCCGCCCGGATGATCCGCGAGGACTGACGGCCCCCGGCGTACTCCACCAGATAAACTGAGGTCAAGACCCCAATGGGGAGCGCGAAAAGTGTCATCAATAGCACCAAAGCTACGGTCCCAAAAATTGCCGGACCGACCCCGCCTTCATCCAACCCCTTAGCCGGAGAGGTATACAAAAACTCAAACCCGTTGGCACTGACCGTGGGGAAACCCCGGACCACAATGATCCCCAAGAAAGCCACGATAAAGGCGACCAAAAGCCAGGATAGTCCACTTAATAAACCTTCGAGAAAAGTCTCGCGGACTGACTTGTAAGACAGGTCCTCTTTGGAAATCGGGACATACTTAACAGCCTCACTCATAGCTACACTCCCTCACGGACTTTTTGACGAGCGCGGTTGATGATGATCTCACCCATAATATTTAGGGCAAAGGTGAAGACAAACAGGACCGCCCCAATAAAAAATAGCGCGTTGTAATGGTCGCCCCCCGCCACCGCTTCACCCAATTCAGCGGCAATCGTGGCAGTAATCGCCCGTCCTGACTCCAGGACATTACCTGAGAGGATTGAGGCGTTACCCGTTGCCATCAAGACCACCATCGTCTCGCCAATCGCCCGTCCTAGGCCCAAAATCACTGCCGCTGCTAAGCCTGAGACCGCCGCCGGGAGGACGGCATTAAAAGCAGTCTGCCAGCGAGAAGCTCCCAGGGCCATGCTTGCGTCACGAATCGAGTTGGGAACAGCACGCAGCGCGTCCTCAGCAATGGTCGCCACAATCGGGATCACCACCAGAGCTACCCCGAGGGCACCCACTAGCGTATTGAGGTAAGTCCCCTGAGTCCCCAGTTTTAAAGCCCGTTCTAGGCAGGTCTGCTGGAGAGGACCAGCCTCAAAGGAACAACTAGGGAACATCAAGCGATTAAGACCAGGCGTCTGGGTCAAGAACTCAAATACCCAGGGGATGTGGACAAACCACTGCACAAAAGCGGCAATCGTCACCAACGCGAAGAAGCCCAGGACGACTGAAGGCACTCCCGCCAGTAATTCCAACGCGGGTTTGACCACCTCGCGCACTTGGGGAGGGGCTAATTCAGAAAGGTAAATCGCCACTAGTAATCCCACCATGGAGGCGAGGATCGCCGCTGGGATGGCAACCTTGGCACTCCCAATCATCAAAGGTACAAGGGAAAATTTCTTAGTGTCCGAAGACGTCGGTTGCCAGTCGTAGCTCGTTACAGTGTTAGCTTCATAGACGAAATCACCGTCGGCATCGGTCTTAATCGAGCCATCGGGGTTACGGACTAGTTCTTGTTTCTCAATGGTGGCGGACCAATACTGGCTCAAGTCCGTCTCTCCCCCAAAAACAGTGAGGCCCTGAAGCCCCTGGTAGATCAATAGTAAAAAAATCAAGGCAATTGAAAGTACTGCCAGGGTTGAGACGGCAAGGAGCGAATTCTCAATTGCCTTCTCCTGAGTGTACTTGAGGCTGGACTTGTCCGAACGTAAGCCACTCGTGGGGGTCGTCTGGGTCATGGGCTTTCCTATGAGGGAGGGGGAGGCGCAATCCTCCCCCTAAGAAAATTAGCCTTCGAGTTTCTTCAACTCAGCTTGGGCTGTGGCGGGGCTGAGGGGGACATACTCTTCCCCAGCGATCTTCTGGCCTTCAGGACCCAGGACCCACTGCATGAATTGCTTAGCTTCACCCTTGGGTACGCCATTGGTATAGACGTAGAGGAAACGAGAGATCGGGTAGATCCCCTGGGAGATCGCCCGGTCGTTGATCTGACCCTTAACAATCGGGTCCACATAGCCGCCCTTCTTCTTGACGGCTACGGTGTCAATGTCCTTACGGGTGGCGAAGTAACCGACTCCACCGTAGGCAATCCCGTTCGTATCTTTAGAAATGGCATCGGCAAGGGCGGCGGTCCCTTGGAGAACCTTGGTTGAGGAGGCGTAGTCCTTGCCTTCTAGCACTTCTTCCCGGAAGTATTCATAGGTCCCCGAGGAATTCTCACGACCATAGAGGGAGATGGGTGAATTACTGCCCCCCACGTCCTTCCAGTTGGTGATCTGTCCGGTGAAAATTGCTTCGAGTTGTTGATAGGTCAACCGCTTGACCGGGTTGTTCTTATTGACAATGACGGCGAGTCCATCAATCGAGGTTTTGATCTCGATGGGCGTAATACCGTTGCGCTCGGCACTGTCATACTCTTTGGACTTCATCTGCCGGGAGGCATTGGCGAGGTTCACCTGACCATCAACCAGGGATTTGATCCCGGTTCCAGAACCGCCGCCGGTCACCTGGATCTTGGTAGCAGGGTTTTTCTTGGAATACTCGGAGGCCCATTTTGCTGCCATGTTGACCATGGTGTCGGAGCCTTTAATCGTGATCGTCCCGGCTAGGGCAACAGGGGCCAGAACAATAGCGGCAGTCAGGGCCGCAACCAGGGTTTTAACAGGGGTACGCATGGTTTTTCTCACCTACAGGTTCATACCCGCCCCCGGAAGGGCGTTACCTAAAACCGTAACAAGGATGGATTAAGAGGAGGTTAAGAAAAAGGCTGGAATTCCTACCCCAGAACACTTGCGCTCATCCTTGAAACTGTCCTTCAAAGAGGATGTACACGATAAACAAACCGATGAACAGACAGGAGAACACTAGAACAACCGCCAAAACTACAGACCCCAAAAAAGCAAGGGGCGGTTGACCGAAGACCTGGGGACCGGATTTTGCCATGGGAACCTCACTTGACGAATAAATAACCTTCTTCTAGAGCTTTTTTAAGAATTTTCTGGTCATTGAGATCGAAGTAGTTTTTGCGGTTGACCAGTTCAGCGGCGGACTGCCAGGGCCGACCATCAATCACATCCCGTGCTGTCGAAGGATTCAAATAACGCACATTGGTCAGGTCGTCAAACGAAGCCTTGTTAGCGTTCTTAGCGTCTTTTTTGAGCTTTTTGGGAGCACTGATTTTGAAGGTTGCGGCTTGGAGGGGGCTGAGGACAAATCCGCCCCAAGGGAGGAACAGGACCAAAGCCAGGGCAATCAATTTCTGCATGAGGGTCCAGGGAAGGAATGGAGGAGATTATAACAGGACCATCATGCGACAAGGTTAAAAATAGGTTAACGGCTGGCGAGTTGCTGGTAGTGGTGGGGCTGCATCTCATAATCCGTAGGAGCCAACAGCGAAACCCCAGTCATCTCTGGGGGTTGTGGCAGACTAAGAATTTCAAGGACTGTCGGGGCTACATCGGCTAAACACCCGCCCGAGCGTAGCTTCAAATCCAAGCCCCGTCCGGCAACTTTGAGACCCTCGCCTTCGACGATCACAAAGGGCACCGCGTTAGTTGTGTGGGCAGTCCAGGGCTGACCCGCCTCATCTCGCATGAGTTCAGCGTTGCCATGGTCCGCCGTCACCATTAAGGTCCCCCCAGCGGCAATCGTCCCGTTGAGGACCTGACCCACGCACTGGTCCACAGTCTCGATAGCAATCCGGGCGGCTTCATAGTTCCCGGTGTGTCCAACCATGTCGGGATTGGCGTAATTAACTACCAGCAAGCTGTATTTACCCCGTTGCAGGGCCTGGAGGACAGCCTCCGTAACGGCTTGGGCGGACATGGTGGGCTGTTGGTCGTAGGTTGCCACCCGTGGACTCGGGACCATAAAGCGGTCCTCCCCAGGGAAGGGCTCCTCCACCCCACCATTGAAGAAGTAAGTTACGTGGGCGTATTTCTCCGTCTCAGCACAACGGAATTGATTAAGGCGGTGTTCAGCAATCACTTCCCCGAGCAGATGGTCTAGGTTCACTGGGGCAAAAGCGACTTGGACAGGCAACTTAGCCTCGTACTGGGTCAAGGTCGTGAAGGCCAGCGGTTGGATGAACGAGCGGGGGAAGTCCTGAAAATTGGGCTGGACAAAGGCGCGGGTCAACTGGCGGGTACGGTCAGGACGGAAGTTAAAAAAGATCACCCCGTCTCCTGGCTCCACGGCCCCAGTCTGTAAGCGGGTCGGGGGAATGAATTCATCGTTGATCCCCGCTTCTCGAAATTGCAAAATCGTCTGTACTACATCTAGGCCCGTCCCTGGACCCGTCTCGGTCATGACTTGATACATCTTGGCGGTGCGGTCCCAGCGTTTATCGCGGTCCATGGCAAAGTAACGTCCAGCAACCGTGACAATCTGCCCGAAGTTTAAGTCAGCTAATTTCTGGACCACGGGCGCAACTTGCTGGTCAGCTACTGCTGGAGAAGTATCCCGTCCATCCGTAATTATATGGACACAAAGCTCACGGACCTGCTGTTGCTGGACCAGTTCACACAGCGACAACAGGTGGTCTCGGTGGGAATGAACGCCCCCATCGGAACACAGGCCAATCAGGTGCATCTTGCCGCCCCTAGCCCGGACCTGGGTACAACAAGCGACTAGGGCGGGATTTGTGAAAGCACTACCATCGGCAAAAGCATCGCTGATGCGGACTAATTCCTGGGGGACGACCCGCCCTGCACCCAGGTTGAGATGACCGACCTCCGAGTTACCCATCTGACCGGGGGGGAGACCCACCGCCCGCCCAGAAGTGTCCAGTAGGGTATGGGGGTAAACCTGGGTCAGGGCATCCATGACCGGGGTGTGGGCATTAGCTATGGCATTCCCATCGGTTTCCGCCCGGTGGCCCCAGCCATCCAAGATGAGTAACACAAGAGGATAAACAGGTGAGGACGACATAGCGAAAGCCTCGCAAAACGTAACAAACATATCATTTGTTGTTCAAACTTAGTTGCTCTTCAGTAACTTTAAAGAACTCCATCCGCGTTAATCCCCTTGCTTATCCGTAGTTATACTGCCTTTAAAACTTAGTTTTCTTTACCTTCTCTTAACCTAATTAACTTAGGGTAAACACGTGAGTGGCATGGATTTATGACCTCAGACTATCTACGGAACCTCTCCCCCGATTCTGTCCTTGCTGAGTTGCCTTTAGTTGCCTACCGGGTCGTACCCGATACTCAATGCAAAGAAGTGCGCGATTATTTCCAGATGTCACCCACAATTCCCGGTGTCTTGGTGGTTATGCCCGATGAGACCAAGATGCAGGCAATGCTTTCGCGGCGGCGACTTTTTGAGCGGTTGAGCCGTCCCTACGCGCTCGATGTTTTTCTCAAACGTTCGATGGCGGAACTACCGGATATCTGGGCTGAGAATCAAAACTGCCTCATGGTTCCTGGTACACTCCGGGTAGCCGATGGGTTGAGTATGGCCTTGGCTCGTTTCGGCGAGGATGCCTACGAGCCGTTGGTGGTCTCGGTTGCCGATGGGGATTTTCTGTTGGATGTCGGGGACCTCTTGATGGCCCACGCCCGGATTTTTCAGCTAGCCATGCAACTGCTAGACCGTCAGCAACAGGAGACCCACCGATACCTCCTCCGCCTAGAAGACCAGCAAACCCAGATCCAGCAATACACCCGGACCCTTGAGGCCCAACAGGTCCAACTCCAGACCCGTTCAGCCTCCTTAGAGGCTATTCAAAAACAGTTACTTAACCTAGCCGGGGTTTTTGCGACCCAGGGCGGACAAGCTTTTCGTGAGACTTTTGCCGGGATTGATCTCATTACCCAGGAGATTAACCGGATTGTGCAAGACAGTACCCAACTGCGGGTCGAGGTTCTCCACATTTGTAGTATCAGTGAAGTCATCGGTAAGATCGCCAACCAAATTAACTTACTTGCCTTCAATACCGCCGTAGAGTCAGAGCGGACGGGTTCTGGCTCCAAGGGATTGGGGGTCCTAGCCTCAGAAGTACGCCGCCTAGCCCGCGAGACCACCGAAGCCGCCCGTGATATTCGGTTATTGGCCCAAGCGATCCAGGAGAACACCGAACGGAATGTCACCTCGGCCCAAAGTGGCGCACAGGTCGCCACCCATCTCCGCGAAGTCTCCCAATCCGCGAGCCAAGCTCTAGCTAATATGCGTTCGCTGCTCCAGGAGTTGACCGAGAGTAACCAAAAGCTGATTACCACGGCCCACAGCCTCAGTTAAGGAACCAAACGTACACTCTTTTTTTTGCCGACTTGGACCACGGTACCAACTAAACCACTGGCCTCCGTGAAGGTCAATTCTTGGTCCTGTTTCTCCCCAGCGAGGCGGATACCTCCGGCTTGGATTTGGCGTTGGGCCTCGGAGGTACTAGGACAGAGCTGGGCCTGTTTGAGTAGTTGAGTCAGCCGGATGGGGAAGTTTACCGCCGCAAGCGAGAACTCAGGGATTTGTTCTAATTGAGTGGTTTTCCCCAGAGCCAGATTGAGGGCATCCTGCTGGGCTTGGTGGGCAGCTTCTTCACCATGGAGTAAAGCCGTTAGGGTAAAGGCCAGTTGTTTCTGACGAGCGCGACCATCCGGGGGCAGCGTGGTCACATCTACGGTGGTGAGTAAGTTGAAATAGGTCTCCAGTAAGTTATCCGGGACACTCTGCAATTTTTGATACATCAACAATGGACTATCGGTTAGGCCCACATAATTACCCACGGACTTAGACATCTTCTTTACCCCATCTAGGCCCACGAGTAGGGGCACTAATAAACAAAGCTGGGGCGGCTGTTGATAATGAACTTGTAGGTCACGGCCCACAGCGAGGTTAAATTTCTGGTCCGTACCGCCCAATTCAATATCGGCTTGGATGGCAACAGAGTCATAACCCTGCATCAAAGGATAGAGGAACTCGTGGAGGTGAATGGGCTGCTGTTGGTTGTACCGCTCCCGGAAGCCCTCTTTCGCCAACATCTGTTGGGTGGTCATCGTCGCAAGCAGATCAATAATCTTGCTCAAGTCAAGGCTAGCTAACCACTCGCTATTGCGGCGGATCTCCAACCGGGCTGGGTCACTGTCTAGGACTTTACTCGCTTGGTCTAGGTAAGTCTGAGCATTGTGGGCTACTTCCTGGGGAGTCAGGCGGGGACGAGCTTCAGAACGCCCGGTGGGGTCGCCAATCAAGGCGGTGAAGTCGCCAATAATCAGTACAGCCCGGTGCCCTAGGTCTTGAAACTGCCGCAGTTTGTTGAGGGCAACCATGTGCCCGAGATGCAGGTCGGGCCGGGTCGGGTCTACCCCTAATTTCACCCGTAGCGGACGGGTAGTCTGGAGTAATTCATCCAGGGCCGCCGTACCCCCAGGAAAAACTTCCACAACGCCCCGGTTCATTCCTGGAACTTACGGAAGACTAAGGAGACATTGTGACCACCAAACCCAAAGGAGTTAGATAGGACGACATCAATTGGGAGCTTGCGCCCCTGATTAGGTACGTAGTCGAGGTCACATTGCGGGTCTGGGTTTTCGAGGTTGATCGTAGGCGGGGCGAAGTCATTTTGCATAGACAACACCGAAGCTACGGCCTCAACCCCTCCAGACCCACCGAGGAGGTGCCCGGTCATGGACTTAGTTGAACTGATGGCAACCCGGTAACTATGTTCACCGAAGACTGATTTAATCGCTTGAGTCTCAGTGCTGTCATTTGCGGCGGTGCTAGTGCCGTGGGCGTTAATGTAGTCCACTTGTTCGCGCAAGACACCGCCATCTTTGAGAGCTAGACGCATCGCCCGGGCTGCCCCCTCGCCCCCCGGCGCGGGTTGGGTCATGTGAAAGGCATCACAGGTCACGCCATACCCGACGATTTCTCCATAAATCTTGGCTCCCCGGCTTAAGGCGTGACTCAATTCTTCAAGCAGTAAAATCCCGCAGCCCTCACCGATAACGAAGCCATCACGCTCTCGGTCAAAGGGACGGCTAGCCCGAGTCGGTTCATCATTGCGCGTCGAGAGGGCACGGGCTGAGGAGAACCCTGCTACCGAGAGGGGGGTCACGGCTGATTCCGTCCCGCCACAGAGCATGGCCTGGGCGTAACCATGCTGGACTAGCCGGAAAGCATCCCCAATCGCATTGGAGCCAGCGGCACAGGCGGTCACGGTACAGGAATTAGGTCCTTTGGCCCCGGTGAGGATGGCGGTCATCCCCGCCGCCATGTTGTAGATCATCATTGGAACCATGAAGGGCGAACAGCGGTCCGGTCCACGGGTGAGATGAATCTCCTGTTGGTCCTCCATGACCTTGATCCCGCCCGTCCCGGTGCCGATGATAATCCCGACCTGCTCACAGTTGAGGTCGTTGATTTTAAAACTACTGTCCTCCAGAGCCTGCTTACTCGCTGCCACTGCAAAATGAGAGAAGCGGTCCATGCGCTTCGCGTCCTTGCGGTCCATGTAGCTGAGGGGGTCAAAGCCGCGCACTTCCCCGGCGATTTTGGCATCGTGCTGGGTGGAGTCGAACCGGGTGATTGGCCCAACACCGCTTTGGCCCGCCACCAAACCCGCCCAAAAATCAGACACCGTATTACCCAAGGGCGTCAAGGCTCCCAGCCCGGTCACTACTACCCGGCGTAACACGTGCATGCTTTTCCTCTGGAGATATTCTTTAAGGATATCAGGTAGGACCGACCTACTTCACGTAAGAAGGCCCCTCCGCCCCATACCCGGCCGGGCACAGGCGTGGTGGGGGACCAAGGCATCAAGAGATACCCCCAGATTCCCTTGAAAAGGGGAGAAAGAGAAGGTTCCTGTCCTCGCAGGCTGTTACAAGCAGTGCAAATTAATCATTCCACCGCAATCAAGACTCCGCTAAGTTCACATCAGCCAGGAAGTACAACATCCCCCACAGCCAAAGTTTTCGTCGCCTCTGCCGGAGCAATCCGGGTATTAAGACTCAGCCGGAAAAAGTGGTCAAAGCGACCAGGCGCAACCCAGGTTGGTAACGTCTGGGCGCGTCGAGTGACAAAAGTGCGCTGAAATTCGGGATAACGCACCCCCGTCATGGGATCACGCATCGGGACCACACAACGCGCACAGGGATTCACCCCGCTAAATAAAACCGTCCCCACAGTAAAGGGGATTTCGCCCTCGGCTCCATACAAACCATCCTCCCAAAAAGCAGGAACCCCCGTAATCTCAAGGTTCGCCCGCATCCGTAAACGCACTTGGTCCACCGTGAGTCCGGGATACCAACTAGCAACCACTTCTAAAGTTGCCGTACTAAGCAAAGTCGGCCCCCAAGCCCCAGGATCATCGGGAAAACCAATCGTGGCGTTGTCGTCGAAATGGACCGGGTAGCCAAAATACCCACTCAACCAAGTCGCCAGGGCCGTCCGTTCCCGGTCTAGATGAAAAGTCCCCGTTTGCGCCCCGACCGTAAGTTCCACCCAGCGTCCCGGTAAGTCGTAGTGGGCACGGAGTTGGTGAATCTTCGGTTCGCGCTTGCCATTAACCCACTGACCCCGCGCATTTAGCATGACCAAAGCTCGGTCATGAGCCAAAGCCCCGCCAGGCGATAGGGGAGAAGCCGTCAAAGATACCGGGTCCAGAGACTTAATTGGGTAGACCCAGATCGCAGACAAGGTTGGATTCATGGTGAGACCGGGACCTGACGGGCCGCCGCTAGGGTGAGTTTGTGGACCAGCCGTGCTTTCAACTGTTCAAAATAGAGAGCCGTCTCCTCCAGTCCGCCAGCCAAGGCATAACGGCGCAACGGTTCGAGCAACCAAGCCTCCGTCGGCGTTAGCTCTGGGGCCAAAGTACCCCGGTACAGGTTGAGGTTGACCCATTGCAGACTCGACGGGATATGGTCAGCATGGCGTTTGCAGTTCAGCAGGAGATTCTGAAAAATCACTTCCCGGTCCTCCGTCGGGGGGTAAGCATTGACCGCTTGACCGACGGCAAATACCCGGTAGACTAGTTCACGCACTTCCTCCAGATGGGCCGGGACCACGATCTCCTTGACCCGGAGCAGGGTGAACCGCCCCGTCTCGTCAATCGCGTAGACCTGACCCAGGAGATTCGCCGCCAAATTGACCAGAGCCTTATCAAACTCCAGACGGGTCGCTGAGCGTTCCTGCTCGACCTCGAACCAGCCACCGAGCTTGTTGAGTAATGCACTCGCCCGCTCCCGGTGCCGGAGTTCGCCCCCCGCTAACTTAGTCGGGCCGGGAGGACCGGGGACATAGACCGTCTGGCTACCACTGCCCTCCCGCAACCCCGTCTGGAGCGTCACCCCCCGCAGCAACCGACCAACCATCTGGGGCATCGCCTCGGGCCAGAGGTCCGGCAACCGCCCAAAAAGCGTCCCCTCTTCTAGTTTCTCAATCAAGACTTGACGCACTCGTTGGTAATAGATGCCATTGGCACTGAGGACGACGAGGGGCAGAGCCGTCCAATCCCGGCCTTGGCGATAGAGCTTAATCAAGACTTCCACCAAGTCCGTCATCACTTCGAGGAGTTGGTCCGGGTTGGGACAGACCAGCAATACCTCCGGCAGACTCTCTAGGGCCAGTAAGTCCGGCTTCAATAGGCTCCCGTCTATTTGGCGTAGACCCTGGGCGGTTTTGAGCGTCAACCCCAGAGCCTGTAGACCCTGGGCACTGGCTGAACCTCGGCGCGACAAGAAGAACACCCGCTCCAACTCGGTCAACTCACGGGTCAACTGGTAAAAAAAAGCTACCCCCAGCGCACCGGGTGGCAAGATTCCCACCGTGTCTGGGGTCATGATTAACGCTCCTTGAGGGTATCGAGGACCTGACAGGCGATGGGGATGTGGGAGACCTTGAGGATGAGCCGGGTCTGCTCGCCCGGTTGGAAGACACTGGCGTAGGCGAAATCAATGTTCACCTGGGCCTCAGCTAAAGATTTACTCAAGAGGGCCAGTTTACCGGGGCTGTCCGTAATTTCCAGGACCAGAACATCCGCCTCAACCACATAAAAACCCGCTTGGACCAAAAGTGTCTTACACAACAGGGCATCACTCGTGACTAGGCGGATTACGCCTTGCTCCACATTGTCGGTCAGGGAGAGGGCCAGAATATTGATGTCCTGGTCAGCCATCAAGTGGGTAATCGCGGCTAGGCGACCGGGTTGGTTTTGGAGGACAACCGTGAGTTGGCGTTGAATTGTGTATTGCATCAGGGGTCCGTGGTTTGATGCTTACATTATTTACTCGAACGGCATACCGAGTTAAGGCACCGTTATGTCTAATCGGACGAGCCACTCCACACCGCTACCTGGTTCTAACCAAAAAAGATCTTTACCTGTGTTGAGACTATTGCGCGGGGCACTCCAGGGTTCCAGACAGTAGAAATCCTTCCCCCGCACCGTCCAGAAAACCAAGGTGCTGAAGGTGGATTCGGAGGTCAGGCTGAGGGTCATCCCCCGCGCCCGGTCCCGTACTAGAGCCTTTGTCCCGGTGAGGTCTTGAAAAGCCCAATCAATCTCGGCATCCTCAAAGTTGAAACCGTTGAAGGGTTTTGTTTGTTGGGTGGCCTTGTCGGTGTAGGTCGTCACGGGCAGGGTAAAAGCTAGGGCAGACTTAGCCGGAGCGGCGAAATAGGGATGGAATCCTGCACTGAAGGGCATCCGCACCGTGCCGGGGTTGGTGTAGCGTTGGCGGATGGTCAGGCTCGTCCCCAAAAGCTCATAACTAAAATCCAACCGAAAAGCAAAGGGATAGACGGCCTGGGTCTGGGGGGTATCGCTCAGGCTCACGGTGATGCTCGCGTGGTCCTGATGCTGATTAGCGGTCATCTGCCAGGGTAGGTCACGGGCGAAACCATGCTGTTTGAGGGTATAGGTCTTGCCCTCGTGGGTATAACTATCGTTAATCAGATTGCCGCAAATCGGGAAGAGGACCGGGATCCCGCCGCGCACACTCAGTTCGGGGTTAGTGAAGCGGTCATGGTCCAGGTAGAGGATATCCTGCTCACCTATACTCCAACGGGTGACAATCCCACCGCGTTCGGGGACCACCTCAATGGAGGAACGGGCCTCAGTATCAGTTAGGACATGGGTGCGGTAAAGGCCCCGGTGGACAGTATGGGTAAACACAACAACTCCAGGTGTTTCGTCTACCCTACCACCCCCGCTAACCCCTAAACTTCCTGGATCAACTTTTCCCAGCCCAGAGCATTGAGGGCATTGTTGCGGTCCAGGGGTTTGCGGACTAAGCGGAGGACATCATGACTATTGGTGAACCCGTGGATCTGGGAGAAGGTGAACTCCACAGACCATTTGGTGTTGTAGCCCCTAGCTTCGAGCGGGTTCGCGTGGGCCATGCCCGTAATCACGAGGTCGGGGCTGAGTTCACGGATGCGCTGGAGTTGGTAGTAGTTGTCTGGCTTCTCGACGATGCGGACGGCGGGGTGGCCCATCTCAGCACAGGTGCGCTCCAGTAGCTCAATCTCCGCGCCCTGGTAACGTCGGTCCAGGTAGGGGATGCCGACCTCTTGAACCTTCATCCCACAACGGATGAGGAACCGCGCTAGAGAAATCTCTAGGAGATTGTCGCCCATGAAGAAAACCGATTTGCCATTTAGGAACGCTAGATCCGGAGCGAGACTTTCCCAAATTTTGGCCTCACGCTCCGCTAGACCCATGGGTTCGACGCCTAACGCCTGACAGATGGCCTCAATCCAAGCGCGAGTGCCATCGGGACCAATCGGGAAGGGGGCCGTGATGAGCTTGCACTGGAGGGTACGGCTCAAGACTGAGGCTGTCCGGGCGAGGAAGGGATTGACCCCAACCACGTAGGTATCGCGGGTCAAGGGCGGCAACTCCCCAAAGCGCGGAGCCGGGAGCCAGCCGGAGACGGTTATCCCCTGCTTCTGGAGTTCTAGCGTCAACTGATTCACCACTGGGTCAATCAGGGAACCAAAGAGGACCAAGGGGGCGTGGGCGGGTTTAGGCGGTTCTTCTTTTTCTTTTTTGCCAAAGGGTAGGAAGGTTTTGAGCCCAGCGCGCTCCTTCTTTTCTTCTGCCACCGGGTCCGTCGGACAACGCCGCGCCATCGCCGCAAGTACCTGGTCCTCGCCTTGGGTAAAGGCGTAATCCAAGCCGTTCGCCCGGGCCACCACAATCGGTATCCCCAAAGCGGATTCGACCTGCTGAGCAATCCCCTCAAGGTCCATCTTAATGATCTCGGTGGTGCAGGTCCCGATCCAGACAATTACCGAGGGGTTACGGTCCTTTTTGACCTGTTCGCACAAGCCCTTGAGTTCTTCAAAGGGGTTGAGCTTGGCACTGATGTCCCCTTCCTCTAGCTCCGCCATCGCGTAACGCGGTTCCGCGAAGATCATCACGCCCATGGCGTTTTGGAGGAAGTAGCCGCAGGTCTTGGTGCCAATGACCAAAAAGAAACTGTCTTCAATCTTTTGGTACAACCAAGCCACACAGGAGATTGGGCAAAACGTGTGGTAGTTCCCGGTTTCGCATTCGTATACAGCTTGCATGATTTCCTCTCACTACACCAAGGCGGGGACGGGTTGGGGGCGGTTGTAGAAGTCAGACAGCAGACTAAAGAGGTCCCGGTCGGCGGCTTCTTTGGGCACGACACCCTCAGGATTCGCCAAGAGGTGGTCAGCGATGTTTAGGTAATACTGGCAGACGGGTTCGAGGCTGGGGTCAGACTCGGCCATCTCAAAAATCGTCTTACCCTTGACCCGTGAGATGCGGATGTCATCAATCAGCGGCAGGACTTCGAGGACGGGCATGGAGACCGTCGCCACGTACTTATCAATCAGGTCGCGCTTACTGGTCCGGTTGCCAATCAAACCCGCCAGCCGTAACGGGTGGGTCCGGGCTTTTTCACGGCAGGAAGCAGCAATGCGGTTGGCGGCGAACAGCGCGTCAAACCCGTTGTCTGTCACAATCAAGCAATAATCCGAGTAGTTGAGAGGCGCGGCAAAACCACCGCAAACCACGTCGCCCAAGACATCAAACAGGATCACATCGTACTCTTCAAAAGCCCGCAGTTCCTTGAGGAGCTTCACAGTCTCACCGACGACATAACCGCCACAACCCGCTCCAGCCGGCGGACCTCCGGCCTCAACACAGGAGACCCCGGCGTAGCCCGGATAGATGACATCTTCGGGCCAAATATCTTCGTAGTGGTAATCCTTCTCATCCAAGGTATCAATGACCGTGGGGATCAAGAAGCCCGTCAGGGTAAAAGTGCTGTCGTGTTTGGGGTCGCAGCCAATCTGGAGGACTTTTTTGCCCCGTTTGGCGAGAGCTACCGAAATGTTACAACTGGTGGTAGATTTACCGATTCCACCCTTGCCATAGACGGAGAATTTCACGCGCCACTCCTAATTTGCTGTCGTCTGGTGTACATCAGATTATAGGGTATCTCGTTAAATTCAAGTAAATATGATTGAAGAGCTAGGGGTTTGAATTATTAACATTTGTAAGGGTTTGAATTGTTAATATTTGTTGCCGAAAGAAAGGCTTGAAACGTTTGCCCCGTAGTGCGGCAGCGATTTCACTGCTACGGCTTCAAGATTAACTTTTGTTAAAAACTTAGTTCTTTGTGCAGCATCCTGGGCATTAAAGACAACTGCTTGTAGGCAGCAATTGACAATCACTAAAGTGCATTCGCCAGCGAAATAGCCTACTTAACTAGAAAATGGTTCTTACCGGATAAGTAGTAGTTCTTGCCCTGTAAGCAACGGTTCTTGCTCTGTCTAGCCACTCTCCTCTACCCTGTACTTTTTTGCCTTGGTCTCCACAACGCCTGTACCCGGCAAGGTACGGGGCGGAGGGACAACGGTAGTAGGACCTGGCCCACTACCGCTTAATTAGCCAAGATTTTTAGCAGTAGTCTTGGACCGGGACGTCGGCGCAGGTCAAGATGTCGTTCTTTTGTTGCTCAGTAGCTGAGTTGAGGACTGCCTCACGAGCTTGACGGTTATATTCACCGCTGAAAAAACGGGTCGCCGATTGGGTCCGGGCACCCTTTTCGTAGAGGTTAGTGCTGGGGCGCAACCAGAGGGGCAAGGCACCATACTGGCTACCGGGGTTGGGGTTGAGGACAACACCCGTTGCGGTGCTCGTGGTTGCGGTGGGAGCCGGGGCCATCATCGAAGAACCCGTGGTCGGACTGGTAGTGGAACTGGCACTAGGCGTCTCGGCACTGGGGGTCTGCGTGGGGAGGTTCATGGGCTGACCATCACCGGAAGGTAGGTTGTCACGGGGTACAGTGGCGGGAGCCGGGGGTTCCCCACCGGATTTGTAGCTACCTTTAGAACTGGGGACTTCCTGGGGATTGACAGGAGCAGATTGACCAAAGCTGGGCGCGGCACTCGTCACCAACACCAAAGCAGTCACAACAGCCACAAAACGCTTCATAAATTCCTCATGAGTACACAGATATCCACACTCTACAAATTCAAAGCAAGTTAGCTGCTAGCCCTCAGGTATATTTTGATACTGGTCATTACTCTATCGGGAGCATTATGAAATGATCCTTCTTTTGAGACATAATGCTTTCTGGGTTTTGGTTTGGGCTAATGCAAACCAATGCTCAAAAATTCACAGAGGTTAAGTAGCTTAATCGAACTGTAAGGGGCAATTATTGTATACGATTGTCAAAACTAAGTGGACTACCTGTGCGTATCTTACATCTGGCCGATATTCACCTAGGGGGTGGTTTGGCCCATGGACGGCTCAACCCGCTCACCGGCTACAACACGCGCTTTGAAGATTTCGTTCAGGCCCTGGAACGCTGCATAGACCACGCCCTGAGTGAAGCGGTGGATCTGGTCCTCTTTGGGGGCGACGCTTTCCCCACCGCCACCCCTGAACCCATGGTCCAAGAAGCCTTTGCCCGCCAATTTATGCGCTTAGCTCAAGCCCAAATCCCGGTAGTCTTCTTAGTCGGCAATCACGACCAGTACAACCGGGGCGGGGGCGGCGCGAGCCTCAACATCTACACCACCCTGCAAGTACCGGGCTTTGTCGTGGGCAGTACCCTCACGACCCACCGCGTCACAACCCCGGCGGGGGTGGTCCAGGTTGTCACATTACCCTGGCTACACCGCTCGTCTTTTTTAACTAAAGAGGCGACGCGGGGCTTGACCCTAGCTGAAGTAGACCAACTACTCCTAGACCGGCTCCGCGTCGCCCTTGAAGCAGAAGCCCGCCAGCTTGATCCCACTCTCCCAGCAGTCCTCGTCGCTCACGTCATGGTCGAGACCGCAACCTGGGGAGTCGAGCGGAACCTAGCGGTGGGCCGGGGGTTTACCGTCCCCGTAGACCTATTGGCCCGTTCTGAATTTGCCTACGTCGCGCTTGGACACGTCCACCGCCACCAAATCCTGCACCAAGACCCGCCCGTGGTCTACCCCGGCTCCATCGAACGAGTGGATTTCAGCGAAGAAAAAGAAGACAAAGGCTTTATGCAAGTCGAGATTAAGGACGGGCAGACCCAGTGCCAGTTCATTCCCTTGCCCGCCCGTGCTTTTCGGACTATACGGGTGGACTGTACTACCGGCGACCCGGTTGCCCGTATCCTCCACCAACTCAGCCGGACCCCGGTGGACGGGGCCGTAGTCCGGGTCCTCTATCAAGTCCAAGCTCAGCAGACCGAACGCCTCGACTTGAGTGCAGTTCACCAAGCCCTAGTCCCAGCCTTTTCCTACCAACTGATTCCTCAAGTAGCAAGCCAATTGGCCCAACCGCGTCTCCCTGGACTTGGCGAGGGGTCCACCTCCGACCCGCTGCAAGCCCTCGGTCAATACCTAGATAGCCAAGACCACCTCAAAACGCTCAAAGCTGACCTCATCACCTGTGCTCAGGGCCTTCTCCACGATGAGGACCTCGTACCTGCCCAGCTCCGGTTACTGTAATGTGTTCTCAAACACACGAGAAATGCGGTAAGGTATACAAAGAACACCCAAATCACCCTATTGTGCATTTCCAGGACGTAATTTTTACCCTAAGTAGATTTTGGGCAGACCAGGGATGTCTGTTGGCCCAGCCCTACGATACGGAGAAGGGCGCGGGGACGATGAATCCACACACCTTTCTACGAGCTTTGGGTCCTGAGCCGTGGTCTGTAGCCTACGTTGAGCCCTGCCGCCGTCCCACGGATGGACGATACGGGGAGAATCCCAATCGGCTCCAGCATTACTACCAATTCCAAGTCCTTCTCAAACCCTCGCCCATCAACATCCAAGACCTTTATTTGGCCTCGTTACAGGCGTTGGGCATCCCGGTGGACCAACACGATATCCGTTTTGTTGAGGACAACTGGGAATCGCCCACCTTGGGGGCTTGGGGAGTGGGGTGGGAAGTTTGGCTCGATGGCATGGAGGTGACCCAGTTCACCTACTTCCAACAGTGCGGGGGCTTAGATTGTCGTCCCGTAAGTGTAGAAGTAACCTACGGCTTGGAGCGTTTAGCTTTGTTTCTACAAGGAGTTAATTCAATCTATGACCTAACCTGGACAACGGGCGTGACCTATGGTCAAGTCCATTTACAAGGAGAGATCGAACACAGTACGTACAATTTTGAACAAGCTGATGTACAGTTTCTCCAGGATCTATTTGACCGCTACGAGTCTGAGGCCAAACGCACCATCGAAGGGATGTTGGTGCTACCGGCTCTTGACTACGTACTCAAAGCCTCTCACACCTTCAACTTATTGGAGGCGCGTGGGGTCATTAGCGTGACCCAAAGGGCTTTATACATCCGCCGGGTCAGGGCCATCGCCTGTCAGGTAGCCCAGTGTTACCAAGCACAGCGCGAACGTCTTGACTACCCCTTGTTGAAGTACCCATCCCTGACCTACTAAAGCCAAGAGGAACCTATGTCGAACACTCGTGTCTCCATTTTCATTGATGGCAACAACATGTACTATGCCCAGCAAAAAAACGGCTGGTTCTTTGACCCCCGTAAGATCCTTGATTACTTCCGTAACCAAGAAGAAGTCCTCGTCAATGCTTTTTGGTACCAGGGCATTGAGCACATCGGGGACAAACGTGCTTTCCTCGATGCTTTGATCAACATCGGCTACACCGTCCGTACCAAACTCACCAAGCAATTCATTGATCAAGAATCCGGTCGGACTAGCCAGAAAGCCAACCTAGACGTCGAGATTGTGATTGATATGTTCAACACTGTCTCCATGTACGACCATGTCATCTTGTTTAGCGGCGACGGTGACTTTGAACGGGCTGTCGAATTGTTACGCTCTAAAAACACCCGCATTACCGTCATTGCCACGGAGGGTATGGTTGCCCGGGAACTGCGTAACGCCGCCGACAAATACATTGACCTTAACGACTTGAAGACCAACATCATCAAGACTGATGTCTACAGCAAAGGTGAGCCCATCGCGCCCTACGCCCGCCTCGATAACTCCTCAATTTCCTATTCGCCCGGTTATCCCAGTAGCCGTGAACTGAAGGAAATGGGTTAGCCCGCCCATCGCTAGTGGGGCGGAATCAAGGTGATGATATAGTGACCCTATGGACACCAAAATCCTTGCCGCCCTCGGCGGAGCTTGCCTAATTCTGACTGCCTGTAGCCAAGCTACCGTCGAACTAACCCGACCCACCGATTCTGCCGCTGCCCAAGCCACGAATGCTACTCTCCCTGCCTCACAACGTGCCCAACTAGAGCGCGATGTCCGCCAAGCCCTCGCCCGTCCGGCGGTAGTGGCCCTAGGCAACTCCCCGAGTAAGGGACCTAAGAACGCGCCCCTGACCCTGGTGGAGTTCTCTGACTTTCAGTGCCCCTACTGTTCACGGGCGCGGGATGAATTCATCAAACCTTTTTTCAATCGCTACCCCGGCAAAGTTCGCCTAGTCTACAAAAACTTCCCTCTCAAGATGCATGAACATGCCTACGGTGCAGCGCGGGCTTCCTGGGCCGCCGGTCAACAAGGCAAGTTTTTTGAATACCATGACCAACTATTCAACCGTCAAGCCAGTCTTGGGGAAGCAACTTTCGTGGACATCGCCCGCAAGCTGAAGCTCAACGAGGCCAGGTTCAACCAGGACCGGAAGAGTACAGCAGCAGACCAATCCGTGAAAGCAGATCTAGCCCAAGGCGAGGCGATTAAACTGCGCGGTACGCCAACTTTTGTCCTGAATGGAGTCATCATCCAGGCCGGTACGCCCCTGTCGGTGGTGGATGTAGTCGTGGATGTCCTGAAAAAAGATAAGGGTCTCAAGGTCTGAACAGCCGTCTTTGTGGGGCAATTCTAGAAATCTTATGGAGAGAGTCCTAGCTCGGGAGGAGGAGTGTCAACGCAGCCTCACGAACTAAGCTGTGCTAACCAACTGACGTGTGATGAGCGCGAGTGCTTGAGCTTCGCGCCCCTCCTCACGCTCCTCGTCCTTCTTCCCGAAGGGCCCGTGGTTCTTGAGTCAGAAGGACGGGGTAATCATTATCGGGGAGGTACTTCCGTCCACAATTGAGGAAGTGGTCAGGCTAGGGAACTAGAAGTTTTCCTTGATAGCCGACTTTGGCGTACTGCGCGAGGACTTGTTGGGCAATCGTCGGGGCTTGGTTAGGCTGGACGAGGGCAACACATGCCCCCCCGAAGCCAGCTCCGGTCAACCGTGCGCCGTAGACTCCAGGAGAGTGCTGCAATAGGTTCACCAAGATATCTAAGCCAGGGACGGAGACTTGGTAATCATCGCGCAGACTGGCATGAGAGCTATTCATCAGTTCCCCGAACTGTGGAGCGGATATCCCTTGGGCAGCGTTTAGGACACGGTTGTTCTCGGTGATGACGTGGCGGGCACGTAGGTTTAGAGGGTGAGGAAGAGCCTGGGCAAGGGCGGGGTTGGTAATGTCGCGTAGGGCTTTGACCCCGAGTTGCGCTGCTGCCCGTTCGCATTCCTTGCGTCGCTGATTGTAACCACTGCCAGCCAGAGTGCGCGGGATGCCACTGTCAAGGACCAAGATTTCGCTCTCCGGCGGGAAAGGGAGGACCCGGCGTTCAAGGGTGCGGGTATCCAAAAAGAGCATCCGTCCGGTGGTTGCCAGACTGGAGGCCATCTGGTCCATAATCCCGCAGGCCACGCCCGCGTACTGAATCTCGGCCTGTTGGCCTAGTTGCGCCAGTTTCACATCGTCTATTTTCAGGTCCAACAACTCACGCATGGCCCGGAGCATCGCTATTTCTAAGGCCGCACTTGAGGACAGGCCCGAACCAATCGGTACGGTGGATGTGACATAAACGGCAAGGGGCGGAACGGTATAGCCCAAACTCTCGACCATCTGGATACAGCCCCACAGATAACGGGCGAAACCCTGGGGCGGGTGGGCCGGGATGGTCTGGCTCTCCTGGAGGTTCTCAGAATAGAAATGGTGGTCGGGCTGCTTGTTAAACCCCATTTGGACCGTGGTGAATTGGGGGATGACCGTGGGCAGGACAAAACCATCATTGTAATCCGTGTGTTCACCCAGGAGGTTAACCCGTCCGGGGGCGGTGGCAGTGACCGTGGGGGGTTGTCCAAAAATTGTTGCGTACATCATCAACGCTCCCAAGCGAGGGGACGGGGACGGCCTGCCACCGTCGCGCTAGGCCAGTCGGGGTCTAGGGTCAGGTTTTCAAGGGCACCGTCGGGGTGGAGTAAGAATGTATCTTCAATTTTGGTGCCAGGCAGGCTGGGGTTCCAGGCCACGGCGACGGGGGGGATGAGTGGGGTGGTGGTCGTCGGGGTGGCGATAACTTCACGGGCTAAGTAACCCGTAGTCCCGCCCTGGTGGTGTTCATACATTGCGTGGGGGTAGCCTGCCTGAGCGTAGGCTTGGTGGAGTTGGTGGTAAACCGTGGCGAGGGACGTTCCGGGCAGACTGGCTAAGACGGTGGCTTCGATATCCCGGAGAGCTTGGTCGCGCTGGGCTTCAGCCGCACTGAACGGGGTGAAATTCACAAAGCGGGTAAGACTTGCATAGAGTCCCCGGCCCCTGGCACAAAAAACCAGCATCGCCCGCTGACCCAGGGGTTCATGGGTCGGGGTGGGATGGCGGTACAGGGGTAAACGCCGTGCCCCTGCCGCCAGGGTCAGGGCCGGGTGTAAACCCTTGGCCCACAATGCTTCGGCTCCCGCCCCTGCCAACTGGTACTCCGTCCAGGTGGGCCGAGCCACCGCCAAAACCTCAGTCATCGCCAGACTCGCCAAGCGTCCGACTTCACGGTAACGGTGGATCTCTTCGGGCTGGAGACGGCGTTTTTCCTCTATCAGGTCGGGGGGTAAGGGGTTTTCGTCCCTTGTGGGGCGGTCACTGAGGATGAGCCCGCCCCCACTCACTTCCCGGACCCAGGCTTCTCTTTGCTCAGTCTGGGCCCAGGGATAAACCCACGGGGTAAAATCCTCACTCAGTTCCTCGTCAATTAAGCGTTGGGCCTCAATCTCATCGGTCAAGACATAGGCTTGGTCCGGGGTGATGAATAGCTCAGCAATCCCGGTCTCCGCCGCCAGCAGCACCGTGGGCGAGGCTCCCGCCGTCAACCAGCTAAACCAGTCCGTCCCCCGCAGTCGGAGGGCTGTAGCAGCAGTGGCTTGGAGAGCTTCGCGGACAAGCTTGAGTTTGTGAGTAATTTCAGTCATGTCAGTTAATCCAGGGTCACGGGTACGGCTTGTAGCTCCCGCGCTTTCACTTCCGGCAAGGCATCACTGGCGAAAAATCCGGCGGCAAGCTCGGTCCCCGCCAAGTATTTCAAGCGGTCGCGGGTGCGGTAGGGCGGGTAAAATTCACAGTGCAGATGACTCTCGGGGTGGTCTAGACCATCGGTGGGGGCTTGGTACCAAGCCATGAGGTAGGGGAAGGGCCGTTCAAAGAGCCCGTCATACTTGAGGACAACAGTTTTGAGGGCACGGGCGAGACTGGCGCGGACTTCTACCCTCAGGTCTCCCAGGTAGGCCACCGGGACCAAGGGGGCCAACCAAACCTCGTAGGTGTAGCGAGCACAGACGGGCACGAAGGCAATGGCGTGTTCATCTAGATACAGAATGCGCTGATTATCGGCAATTTCTTTTTCGATTAAGTCCGCCAACACCCCGCGCCCGTGGCTCCGGTAATGGTCCAAGGCGATTTCCTGCATCAAAGCGGGGACTGGCGGCACCAAGGGGTAACTGTAAATCTGACCGTGGGGATGGTGGAGCGTCACCCCGACTTCGACGCCCCGGTTCTCAAAGGGCAAGACGTATTGAATTTGTGCGTCAGCACCAATAATTCGGGTGCGGTCGCCCCAGACTTCCAGGAGCAATTCCAGGTGGTCCAAGGGCAGGGTGCCCAGACGTGCCTCGGGGTCCTGGGTGAAAACCACGACTTCACAATGTCCCATCGCGGGTCGGGTCGGGACA
>Ga0163154_10002545_pt1 | contig 26534 bp, 18 predicted proteins | sample OliLakLV19MP9P1_FD_148649 | JGI IMG/M metagenome (GOLD analysis project Ga0163154, IMG submission 148649) | Freshwater microbial mat bacterial communities from Lake Vanda, McMurdo Dry Valleys, Antarctica - Oligotrophic Lake LV.19.MP9.P1 | ecosystem: Environmental > Aquatic > Freshwater > Lake >... | reverse complement strand
CTGTTAAAGACTTTAAATGCCTACATTTTACTTCTTGTATATAAATTAAACTAAAAAAACTTCGGCTAAGTTAGCGTAACTTGCCGAAGTTTTGGTAATTATATTTTGAGTGTATGTATGTTGATACGAAAAGTAGCTTATTTATCTTTCTTTTCAGGTTTGTATTCATCATTCATTTTTTTGACAACATCTTCTGTAATGTTGAGCGCGTCTTGTCCGTACAATAAACCTACGCCTGTAGCGTTTTTAGAATATGAAAAGATAAAAGTATATCCGTTTTCTTCGGCGTATTTCTTTATAAATTCATTGATATTATTGTTTAGTTTTTTGCTTCGGTCTTGTTCGTCTTTCAAGTAGTCGTTTTCTACTGTTTGCTTGTATCTGCCGAGTTCTTGTTCTTTTGCGGCGAGTAATTGTTCGGTATTTTTGCCTTGGTCTATGGTCATGCTACCTACACTTTTCTGAAATAAGACTACTTCATTTTGGAATGTGGAAGCTCTATTGCGCAAATCGGCATCAATTATTCTCCCTTTTGTTTCAAGGTCTTTCTTCATTTCTTTGTAATAGCTGTACTTTTCTAACAAGGTATCAGAATTTACAAAAGCAAACTTATAGGCTTTGGAGTCCGTTTGTTTGTGAGTGTTTTTAGATGTATTGGAATCTTTTTTGTTCATGTCAGTATTTTGACATGCTACTAAAGCTACAAAAGCGGCTATAGTGAATACGTGGGTAATGCGCACTTTGAAGTAAGGTTTAAGGGTGAGTAAATGTTTTAGTTTGCAAAGATAGGTTTTTTATACAAAAAGCTAATACCTTTTGAAATTTAAAAACCTTATTTTTTGATGAATTTGGAAAACAAACGTTTTTTTACGTACTTTGTGCAAAAAACAAAGAGAATGTGTCTTGTCTGCGCATTTTTAGAACTTCTAATGCACAAAATTCTATGATAAACATTATAGCGAGCCTCACTATAGCAGGAGGCAAGGTAGTAAAAACGGTAAAGGGCAACATAGACGAGTTGAAAATCTATGATGAGAACCCGTTGGACATGGCGATGAATTTTGAGGCGCAAGGCTTCAAACGTCTACACATGATAGACCTTGACGGCGCAAAAGCCCGTAAAGTAGTAAACTATCGCCTCTTACAAATGCTCTCCCAATACACCAAACTCGATATAGATTTTAGTGGTGGCGTTACAACAGATGATGACGCGAGGACTGTATTTGAGTGCGGGGCAAAGTACATCACAACGGCGAGTATTCCTGTGCATGAAAGCGAAAAATTCAAAGATTGGCTTATCACTTTTGGTGGAAAGAAAATCATTCTCGCTGCCGACTCACGCGAAGGAATCGTACACACAGGTGGTTGGAAACGTCATACAGGTATTGACCTTTACGACCACCTCGAATATTGGCATGAGCGCGGTGTGCGCTATGTAAAAGCTACCGAAATAGCACGCGATGGGCAACTTCAAGGTCCGGATTTTGACTTATACAACAACATTCATACGAAATTACCTGACCTGAATATCATTGCTTGCGGCGGCGTTCGGTCTGCTGAAGATATAGCAAAATTAGATGCGATAGGCGTATATGCTGTTATTTTGGGTACATCATTGTACGAGGGTACACTGAAGGCTACCGATTTGGAAAAATACCTCGCCTAATATGATAGAAGTAGAAAACCTGACCAAAATATTTGGGAAACAACATGCAGTAGATAAAGCGTATTTTAATATCCAAAAAGGCGAAATAGTAGGCTTCTTGGGTCCGAATGGCGCGGGAAAATCCACGACTATGAAAATCACTACCTGCTACTTGCCTCCCTCTTCGGGTACGGTGCGCGTCTGTGGCTTTGATGTGCGTACACATTCCCGCGATGTGCGCAAAAATATTGGCTACTTGCCTGAACACAATCCACTGTATTTGGACATGTATGTCAAAGAATCGTTGGGTTTTGTAGGCGAGCTGCATGGGCTTTGGGGAAAGCAAAAACGCGAAAGAGTAGCCGAAATGATTGAACTTACAGGACTTGTACGCGAGCAGGGCAAGAAAATAGGCGCGCTTTCTAAAGGTTACAGGCAACGTGTAGGATTGGCGCAGGCTTTGTTGCACGACCCGCCTGTGCTTATTCTTGATGAGCCTACTACAGGCTTAGACCCGAACCAAATTGTTGAAATACGCCAACTTATCAAGACGTTAGGCAAGGAGAAAACCATCGTTTTTTCTACGCATATCATGCAGGAAGTCGAGGCTTTGTGTGATAGGGCTATCATCATCAACGTAGGCAAGATTGTAGCCGACTCACCTGTAAGCGAATTGCAACAACTCGCACAAGCCGCGACTATCATTCGCGTGGAGTTTTTACAGCCTATCAATGAGGCATTATTGCAAAATATAGAAGGCGTGCGCCTGCTAAAAAAATTAGACGACAATCGTTATCAAATCCATACAGACGGCAAACACGATTTGCGCCCTGCTATTTTTCAACTTGCCACCGAGCAACAATGGACACTCATTGCCTTGCAACAAGAAGAAAAAACACTGGAAACCATCTTCCAACATTTGACTAAATAACCAAGCAAACAAGTATTTTGGATAGTTCCATTTGTTGCCTGTATTTATTAGCAGGCAACAGTGTAGAACATAAAATGCCGTGTTAAGTTTGTTAAGTTGGGGACGCGCTAAAAAACCATGTACGCATTTAGAGCGTGAAAGTCCGTACTACAAAAACGATTTATATGCCTGTAGAACAGACTTTCAGTCTGTCGTATATGTACAAAAGAAGTTTTTTTTTGGGTATATTATTTTTTACATAGTCCCTCAAAACTATCCAAAAAAAACCCAAGCAGGAAAGTGCTTAGGCGGTTTTGGGTGCTTCTTTATGCTTTTTTTGCAGCAAATTCAGCTTTGATAGCTTCTACATCTACCTTTCTGATGATAGGGCGACGCGTAAGTTGCTTCATGATAGTAGTGGAATTCACAGCGCGTGTATAGTTTCTGCGCGTCTTGCGATTAAATTGAGTAACTGCCATTTGAGGACTGAGTTTAAATAAAATTAATGAAATTTTTGCAAAGGTAGCTTTTTTAAATCTAAAAAAAAAGTCGTTTTTCTATAAAAGCGTTTTTTTTTCTGCAAAGCCGTTTTATACAACCTTTTTTTATGATTTTTGCAATATGGAAAAAAACAAACCCACCAGACCAGAAGGCACACGCGACTTTTCACCCGAAGTAATGGCAAAGCGTACTTATATTCTAAATATTATCCGTACTGTATTTCAGCGTTATGGATTTTTGCCACTGGAAACGCCCGCTATGGAAAACCTCGATGTGCTTACAGGAAAGTATGGCGAAGAAGGCGACCAACTGATATTCAAAATATTAAACTCTGGCGATTTTCTTAAAGACTTGCCTGCCAATGCTATGGAAATGGGCGCGAAAAAACTTGCCCCCAAAATATCTGGAAAAGCCCTCCGATACGACCTCACTGTGCCTTTCGCAAGGTACGTGGTGATGAACAGAGGCACTATGACTTTCCCTTTCAAGCGTTACCAAATCCAACCCGTTTGGCGAGGAGATAGACCGCAAAGAGGACGCTACCGCGAGTTTTATCAATGTGATGCAGATATAGTAGGTACAAAATCTTTGTTGTGCGAAGCAGAAATTGTATTGATGATAAATGAGGTTTTAGGTAAATTGGGCGTGCAGGATTTTCAACTCAAAATCAACCACCGCCAAATATTGAATGGCATTGCGGAAGCGATAGGCGCGACAGATAAATTCAGTGATATTTGTGTTGGGATAGACAAATTGGACAAAATCGGCATAGATAAAGTGTTGCTCGAATTGTCTGAAAAGGGGGTTTCGGCTGAGGCTATTGAAAAATTACGCCCAACGCTTACCTTGAATGGCACATTACAAGAGAAATTAGCTTACCTACAAGAAATGTTCCTTGCCTCCCCGACTGGACAAAAAGGCTTACGTGATTTGCAAGAGGTTTTTAAACTATTGGCTGTTTTTGAAAAAGCACCCGACTTTCCCACAGATTTGCATATTGACCTCGACCTTACGCTCGCAAGAGGGCTTTCGTATTATACAGGTGCTATTTTTGAAGTCAAAATATTGGGCGTGCAGGTAGGGAGTATCAGTGGAGGCGGTAGATATGATGATTTAACAGGTGCGTTTGGTGTGCCTGACCTTTCGGGTGTGGGCTTTTCGTTTGGAGTGGATAGGTTGTATGACGCTTTAGAAGAACTGCAATTATTCCCTGCTGAAGCTACTGTAGCCACTCAAATTTTGATGATAGGCTTTGATGAAGAAACGTATCAATATTGTATGCCTTATTTATATACATTGCGCCAAGCAGGTTTTGCCACAGAATTGTATCCTACAGTAGAAAAACAGTTGCAAAAGCCTATGCGCTATGCCAATGCACGCGGTATTCCGTTTGTGGTCTTGGCAGGTTCAGATGAAAAAAAGGCAGGCGAGTTTACTATCAAAAACATGGCTTCAGGCGAGCAAAAACGTGTGAAAGCACCAGATTTGATAGCGTTCTTTTGATAGACCTCTGCGAAAGTATTTTGTAAAAACACCCGACTACAGCGCACGCGCGAGCCGTGTGTGGTATATGGTTTGCGAAAATTGTACCACACGCGGCTCGTGTGCCGTAGGGCGAAAAATGTCAGTTTTGAAGCAATTTTTGTAAAAACACCCAACTACAGCGCACACGTGAGCCGCGTGTGGTACATGGTTTGCGAAAACGATTTTTCTTGCCTATCTTTGCCCAAAGTTTTGGACTATAGCAAGATAAATATGCAAAATCAAGTGCCTTATAAACCACAACATCATGTTCGTATTGTTACGGCGGCTTCGCTGTTTGATGGACACGATGCAGCCATCAATATCATGCGCCGCGTAATGCAAAGCACAGGCGCGGAAATTATACACTTGGGACACAACCGAAGCGTTGCCGAGATTGTGGATTGTGCCATTCAAGAAGACGCACAAGCAATCGCCCTTACCTCCTATCAAGGCGGACACGTAGAATACCTGAAATATATGTACGACCTCCTGCAAGAGCGTGGTTCGGGACATATCCGTATTTTTGGCGGGGGCGGCGGTACTATCTTGCCTACCGAAATAGCCGAGCTACAAGACTATGGCATCACACGCATTTATCACCCCGATGATGGCAGAACAATGGGCTTGCAAGGTATGATAAATGATGTATTGGAAAAATGCGATTTTTCTACCTTTATTCCTCAACCAAAAAAACGACTTGCTACCACAGGCGACGAAGTAGAGGCAGAAGTAGGCGAGGAAAGCGAAACAAGCGTTTTGCTACAAAAAGCCAAGACAAAACATCACCAAAGCATCGCAAGGCTTATTTCTGTTGCTGAAAACTTCCCTAAAGAATTTGATGCACTAAAGTTTATTTTGCATCCCGCTGCCAATGGGCAGGCAAGCGCAAAAATTCCTGTTTTGGGCATCACAGGCACAGGTGGCGCAGGCAAGTCGTCCTTAGTTGATGAATTGGTGAGACGTTATTTGATAGATTTTACAGATAAAACCATAGCCGTTATTTCTGTAGACCCTTCGCGTAGAAGGTCGGGCGGTGCGCTTTTGGGCGATAGAATTCGCATGAATAGCATTGCGAACGGACGTGTATATATGCGCTCTTTGGCAACTCGTCAGTCAAACCTTGCCTTGAGCAAATACGTGCAAGATGCCATAGATATATGCAAATATGCAGGTTTTGATTTGATAGTAGTCGAAACTTCAGGCATTGGGCAATCGGATACAGAAATCATAGACCACTCTGACGCTTCACTCTATGTGATGACCTCCGAATACGGCGCGGCAACGCAATTAGAGAAAATCGACATGCTCGATTTCGCGGATATTATTGCTATCAATAAATTCGACAAACGTGGTTCGCTTGATGCCATGCGTGATGTGAAAAAACAATACAAACGCAACCGCAATCTTTGGGATACACCTGATGAAGACTTGCCTATTTATGGCACGATTGCCTCGCAATTCAATGATGTGGGTACAAATACGCTGTACCGCAAAATCATGGATAAACTCGTAGAAAAAACGGGTATTACTGCCCTGCAATCTAACTTTGAAGTGTCCGAAAAAATGTCGGAGAAGATTTACATCATTCCACCTGATAGAGTACGTTATTTGGCTGAAATCGTGGAAACAAGCGAGGAATACAATAAGTTTGTGCAAGAGCAATCCAAAATCGCCCGACAAATGTATCAACTCAAAGGCACGATCGACTTGCTTCGAGCCGGCATAGGCAAGCGAAAAATTGAAGTCGTAGAGTTATCAAATGACTTGATTTCGGCTGTTTCATATATACAAGACGAGCCTGAATACTTGAAAGATTTAGTAGGAAAATACAATGAATTGGAAGAAGAATTGGACAATGAATGTCAGGAAATTTTAAAAGATTGGAATACTAAACTCAAACGCTACAAAGCAGAAAAGTATCAATTCCAAGTGCGCGATAAAATTATTGAACAAGACTTGTATTATACTTCGCTTTCAGGTACAAAAATCCCGAAGGTTTCCTTGCCTAAATACGAAGACTGGGGCGATATTTTGCGTTGGTGTTTGACTGAAAATAGCCCTGGATTTTTCCCTTATGCAGGCGGCGTATTCCCGCTCAAGCGCGAAGGCGAAGACCCAACCCGCATGTTTGCAGGCGAGGGCGGACCCGAAAGAACCAACAAGCGTTTTCACTATGTTTCAAAAGGCTTGCCTGCCAAACGCCTTTCGACTGCCTTTGATTCGGTAACGCTGTATGGCGAAAACCCTGACCATCGCCCCGATATTTATGGCAAAATTGGCAATTCGGGTGTAAGTGTTGCCACGCTAGACGATGCCAAAAAATTGTATTCGGGCTTTGATTTGTGCAATCCAAGCACTTCTGTTTCTATGACTATCAATGGTCCCGCACCTATGATTTTGGCATTTTTTATGAATGCAGCTATTGACCAACAATGCGAACTTTATATCAAAAAAGAAGGGCTTACGCTTCAAATAGAGAACAAAATCAAAGAAATCTATAGACAAAAAGGGGTTGCTCAGCCAACTTACAACAGCCCCCTAACTCCTGAAGGCGGAACAAATGGGCTTTTGCCTGAAGGCAATGATGGCTTAGGCTTGATGCTTTTGGGTGTAACAGGCGACCAAGTTTTGCCTAAAGATATTTATGAAAAGATAAAAGCCTATGCTATCTCGCAAGTACGTGGGACAGTGCAAGCGGATATTTTGAAAGAAGACCAAGCGCAAAACACTTGTATTTTTAGTACAGAATTTGCCTTGCGTATGATGGGCGATATTCAACAATATTTTATTGAAAAGAAAGTCCGCAATTTTTATTCGGTTAGTATTTCGGGCTATCACATTGCAGAGGCAGGCGCGAATCCTATCACACAACTTGCGCTTACGCTCTCGAATGGCTTTACGTTTGTGGAATATTACCTTTCAAGAGGCATGAGCATTGATGATTTTGCCCCTAATTTGTCATTCTTTTTCTCGAATGGTATGGATCCCGAATATTCCGTACTTGGCAGGGTAGCAAGGCGGATATGGGCAAAGGCGATGAGGTACAAATACAAAGGCAATGACCGTAGCCAAAAACTGAAATACCATATCCAAACTTCAGGGCGCAGTCTGCACGCACAAGAAATCGCGTTCAACGATATTCGCACTACTTTGCAGGCTCTGTATGCCATTTATGACAACTGCAATTCCTTGCATACCAACGCTTATGATGAGGCAATCACCACGCCCACAGAGGAAAGTGTGCGCCGCGCTATGGCTATTCAGTTGATTATCAACCACGAATTAGGTTTGGCGAAAAACGAGAACCCTTTGCAAGGCGCGTTCATTATCGAGGATCTAACGGATTTGGTAGAGCAAGCAGTTTTGACTGAATTTAAGTCTATCAGTGATCGTGGGGGCGTTTTGGGCGCGATGGAGCGTATGTATCAGCGCAGCAAAATTCAGGAAGAGAGTATGGTCTATGAAATGAAAAAGCACACAGGCGAGTTGCCGATTATGGGTGTAAACACCTATCTTGACCCCAAAGGCTCGCCTACCGTCATTCCCGCAGAAGTTATCCGAAGCACCACAGAGGAGAAGGAATTTCAAATATTGATGCGCGATATTTTTCAGGCAAGGAACGAACCCGAAGCCAAAACCGCTCTCGAAAACTTGCAAAAGGTTTCGGTAGAAAACGGCAACGTATTCGAGTCGCTGATGGAATGTGCCAAAACTTGCTCTTTAGGGCAAATGTCGCAAGCATTGTATCAAGTAGGCGGGCAGTATAGGAGGAATATGTAAAATGAAAAAGCCTTTTAATTACTCAATTAGAAGGCTTTTTTACAAAAGCGGGTTTTTAACGAACTGGAAACCTTACGCATAATCAATCCAAAAAATATATTTTTATGTTTACTCTCCCGACCCCTTATGATGCTAATTTGATACAATTAGCACATTACCAAAATTTCCCTCAAATACTCCCATTTATAGGTGTGCATTACACCAACACCCATCTTTTGTTGGTGGGTGAAAGTCATTACTTGCCTACAGGCAGCACAATTCAGCAAGATGCTGCTGTTTGGTATGCTTCAAATGTCCAGTTTTTAACCACAGATGAAACTATTTGGACAAATACGCGCGAGGTTACCACAGAATATCCTACTTCTGGACGGATTGACAAGGCTTATACTATATGGTCAAATCTTGAAAATGCTATTCAAAAACACGCTACAAAAAACGCATTTAATTTACAAGGTAAGAAAGGTATTGAGCATTTGGCATTCTACAATTTCTTTCAAAGACCCGCCCAAACTCAAGGTGGCTCTATCAGTCCAACAGAATTAGACAATCAAAAAGCAGAAGAAACTTTGGCGCACATTATCAAAGTGATAAAGCCAAAATTTATTATGTTTACAAGCTCAAAGGCTTGGGAAAATATTTCTGAAGATTTTGTAAATACTTACTCAAGTATAAAATTTGGTTTTTCCCCATACCCTGGTTGTAAACGGTGGAATAAACAATCGAGTAAGTATGGAGGACTGACAGGCAAGCAAAAATTTATCAAATTTTTGCAAGATAATAATATTTTCTAAAATTTTGAAAAACGGCAAGTTATGTTGTTTCCACCCAAAGGGTGGAAACTCTCTTTTAGACAGTCGAAGAACATTTTTTTTAATTTTAATCTATTTTCTCCACTGGCAAATAAAAGAATACCTTTAGAATCTAATCGATTTTATCATATCTATAATCATGCAGTACACCTAAACAATCTATTTTCAGAAGCGAAAGACTATGCTTTGTTTTTGATGCGATTAGAAGAATACATCTTGCCTATAGCTGATATTTATGCCTATTGTTTGATGCCTAATCATTACCACCTTTTATTACAAATAAAGGATTTTGAAACTTTGAAAACATTTTTTTGGTACTCTGACAAATTTTGTGTTGAACCACATAGAAACATAGAGAACATAGCCTGAAACACTGTGTGCCATATCTTTTCTATGTGGTTTATACCTTGCTCCACTAAAATTGTCGAAGCACCAGAAATTTTTAGGTTTCAATATGAAAGTGGTTTTGTATTTTCGTCTGCCAATTTTTCAGGTACTTCAAAAGCAAGTCCTTTTCCTGTAGGTTTTATGTTGTGGAATTTAAACATAGACAAAACTTTGAACGTGCAAAATTTGGTAGTTGATGTATTTGATGAAAAAGTAGAAAAGATAAGCGTAAAAACTATAGCCACTTATGAGCGTGAAAAACACTTAAGCAAATGGATAAAACGCGCTTCTGCTAATAAAATATTTCCGCCTTTTGGCTCGGCCATAGAAGTAAAAAAAGCCAATAAAGATGTGCGTGATAGGATAGCCGCTGATTTTTTGGCTTCGCTTATGTGTGGTGGCAATGATTTTCAGCACCAAAACCTTACAGCTTTTCTATCTGGTCCGTATGTAAGTGCAGGGGCTTTGTCTGTTACGCCTGATAACTTCGAAGATGCAATGGTCGTTCACGCAGTAAGGCGCGTACCCAAAGCTACGTGGGTCAATGACCGCGACCAATTCCTGCAACCGAATAAAGCTTTGAGTAGGGAATTTATAACGGATTGTGCCGTTTGGAATCTATTTGGCAACTCCAATGCTACTGCGACACTCAAAGACGTAGTGTATGAAGGCACGACGTATCAAGTGCATAATCATTTCTTTCCTTTCCTACCAAAAGAAGTAAAGCAATGGAAAATCAGCGATAGCGATATAACCATGTAGCTTGCAACTGCTCAAGATACGTACGTGGCGGCTTGGCTTGCCTCCCAAACGCTCTCGCCTGAAGCCCAAACGTTGCTACAGGCAGGCAAGGAGTTGTATAAAACCTATCTTGCTTGCCTGAATCAGATGCGCACACCCAAATTCAAAATCCATACGTGGGACGCAGGTTGGTGGCAAATTCGCAACACAATAGCAGATGTCCATTTAGAAAAAGAAGCCTTCGAAGCCATCAAAATACTGCATAATACTTTGAAAGAGAAGCTCTTGCCTGAGATTGGAAAGTATGGATTTATATAAAAGTAGGTTGGGCAATCCTTGCGGTTGCCCTTATCACGAAAAGACTTGTAAAAAAATACCTGCGAATGGTGCGACCAACAAAAGATTGTCGAAGCGGTCTAAGAAACCGCCATGCCCCGGTAGGTTTTGTGCAGAGTCTTTTACTTGCAGGCTACGCTTGAGCATGGACTCTATCAAGTCGCCTTGCGTGCCTATCACGACTACAAAAACCCCTAAGACTCCCCATTGCCACCAAACCAAATCGGTGAGGTAAATCGACAGCAAGAATACCATAGCGATGCTATTCAATAAACCGCCCATAGAGCCTTCCCAAGATTTTTTGGGCGATATGCGTGGGAACAATTTGGTTTTGCCATAGCGATGCCCTACGAAGTAGGCGGTTATATCGTTTATCCAAATCATAAAAAACATGCCCATGATGATTTGATAGCTGTATCCGCCTTGCGAAAAAACTGCGACATGCAATGCCGCAAACGGCATAGCCACATAGACTACCCCCAACAAGGTAAGGGCTATGTTTTCAAAAGGCAGCTTCTCATCGCGGTCATAAAGTTTGAATATGAATACGGCAGCAAAAGCAGGATACAACCAAAAGAAATGAATAGGCGAAGTATATTGCACTTGTACCAAAAACGTAAGGCTATACAAGGCTGCGCCCATCGCGATGCCATAGTACTTTAAGGGGCGTTTGCCTGATTGTAGAAGCAAGTCGTAAAACTCCCATAAACAAACTACACAGACTACCAAAAACACAAAGCCATACGTCCATGCATTGTAAAACATTCCTCCCATCAAAAGGAAGAAGCCTGAAAAGCCAAAGATGAGGCGGTTGCGCAAATTGTCTGCGTTTTTTTTTGCGGATTCGGTCATAAATAAGGTTATAGGTTGATAAAGGTTGTTATGTGTTGCATTCAGCTGTTTTTGGGTATAGCTTCAGAGCTACAGGCTTGGGCTTGCTACATAAATCAGGCTTGAGTGTGTTTCGAGGTTGCGGTTTGCTTTTTGGTTGCTTCGGTAGCCTTGCCAAAAGCCTTGCCAATAACGGACTTTGCCTGTTTGGTATTTTTCGCTCAAGAGGCTTGCGTAATAGGCATCATAGCGCATAGGCAAGGTTTCTTGTACTTGTAAGCCAACTTGCTTGAGCAAAAAACGCATTGTGTTGGGTGTAAAATGGTATAAATGGCGCGGCACATCAAAAGCCGCCCAGTTTTCTTTGTAATGTAGCGCCTCATTTGCTTGCAAATTGGGTACTGCTATCAGTATTTTGCCTTGTGGCGCGAGCATGGCGCGCAATGAGCGCAGGGTTGATTTTAAGTCGTGTATATGCTCCAATACGTGCCAAAGTGTGATGATACTATAGGTCGATTCTGCAAAATGACCAGCGTGAATACTGCTTTGCAATACGGTATTTATGCGTTCTTGGGCTGATGTGCGGGCTTTTTCATCTGGTTCTATGCCATCAATTTTCCAACCGGCTTCTTTGCAAGTTTGTAAGAAATAGCCTGTGCCACAGCCGTAATCCAACAGTGTTTTAGGCAAGTGCATAGCCCTTGCCTCCAAAAGGGCTAGTTTTTGACGCAATGCTCTGCGCCTTACTTGATGATACAGCCACGACAAAAGCCCTTTTTGGGTGTCGCTGTGCGATATATAGGCTTGTGATTGGTAATATTTGCCTATTTCTTCAAGCGTTGGTCGTGGATTGGTGAATACAAATTGGCAGTCGTGGCATTGCACTAAGTTAAAATCCTCGTTTGAAACGGTATAATCTTTACATACCATAAAAGGTGATAAATGACTACTGCCACAGAGTGGACAGTTTGCAAGTGTTTCCATGATGCAAAAATAAATTATTTTTCAGCAAAATTTTGTAAATACATGTTTTTCATTTACTTTTAGCCCTTTAATTAACCTAAAATAAAAAAAATCATGCAAAAAGTCTTAAGTTTTATGAGCATTACAGCGTTTATGCTCTTATTTGGCATGCAAATAAGCATGGCACAATCTCCCACTGAATCGTTGGCGGGTATGAATGATGAAGCCGTTTTAGAAGACGCGCCAAGCATTGCGATAGTTGAGAAAGTTGCGCCCTTGCCTACCGAAACACCTATACAGTTATTTGAAAAACAAATGCAAAATCCTATAGTTGCTGAACAAGTTGCTAAAGTGAACAAGTTTTTGAACTCCAAAGTAGGCAAGTGGGTAGTGAAGCGCGCTATCGCCAAAGCTGAGCGCAAATCAATACGCAAAGCCAAAAAGAACCCCGATTTTGTAGCACCCGATAAAGGAAAAGAAACGCAAAAATTGAGTGGTAACATGCGCATCGCGGCTATTTTGGGCATTATAGGTATTATTTGTACAATTGTGGGAAATGATACAATTCGTCTTATTGGGCTTGTATTGATTTTGATTGCGCTGATTTTGCTTCTGATAGAGCTTATTTAATGTGGGCATACATACAACAAAACCCCTATGAATTTGGGGGTTTTGTTACTTCTTTACTTTGTGTATGGTTGAATGCACGCGAGAATGTTTGGGGCTGGGGCTGGGCTATTGTAAGTGCTGTCCTTAGTGCCAAACTTTTTTATGATCAACGTTTATTTGGTGATATGTATCTTCAGTTTTTCTTTGCCGCGAGTGCCGTTTATGGTATTTATATTTGGCGATATGGTGGCACAAAGGCTACTGAAAGTGATATCATCTATACACCCAAATCCGAAATTATATGGATTTGGAGCATTGGTGTGGTATGTTTTCTTTTGTTAATCGCTTTGCTTTTTCAAGTGAAAGGCGATGCTGTTTATGTAGATGCGCTGACTACTTCGTTGAGTATCATAGCGCAGGTGATGATGGCGCGTAAATACGTTGAAAACTGGATAGTGTGGATAGTGGCGAACTTATTGTATGTAGGGCTTTATACCTACAAAGGCATGTGGCTGTATATGGTCTTGTATGCTATTTTTATTGTATTGGCGGTATATGGTTATCGGAATTGGCAAAGCAAACTACAAAAGAAATAAAAATAGATTTCTTTAGAAAGTATTTCATGACGCCTGACTTCCAGAGCTGTAAGTAATGGAAATTAAACAACACGCTATTTTAAAGATATGCAAAGTTGTATTTATTCGCGGTCTTGAACATTGCGCAAGTCCTAAAGCTATCAACTTATTTAACTTTCGTTCCTGAGTTTGTGAAATGCCAGTTTATTTAATTTCTATTCCTAAGTTCTTGTTCTGGGCAGGCAAGTTGCCAAATATTCAACCCAAAAGGACGAAAACCATATCGTCTGCTCCTTCCTCCAAATTGGAGAGAGGCTGGGAGAGAGGTTTTTCGGAGAACTTAACAGCTCTGTTTCCTGCCCGCTCCAATTTTTAGAGATGGCAAGTAAATTTTGTAAAAAAAAATTATTCCAATAAAAGTTTGTTCAAGAATACTGTTTTATCGTCAAGGCTAAACCATGAGAAATATTCCTTTCCTTTTTCTTTTACAATGCCGATATTGCCTATAAAATTTTCGCTACGTGCTTTGTTATTTACCAGCAGTATATTTTTGCCTGTGCCTTCTTCTACATAATACAATGCCCAATTTTTACAGTCTTTGCCTAACAAGACGGTAGGCGCACCATGTGAGATATCTATGTTGAAAGGGCCAAAAACGCGCTTATCTTCAAAATGCAAGGTGTAATTTTTATTGCCATCATTAGTAAGTACGCACCAACTTTCACTTTCAGGTGCGAATTTTAGGCTTGTGATTTTGTTATAGACACCTTTAAAATACTTGTCATTCATAAACAAGGAGTCTTTTTCTTGAGTAGCTTTTTTTAATACGGCTACTGTTTTTCGTGTTTCGCTTACAAAATATTTTTCTACATTGGAGGAGAATATGCCATCACCTGTAAAGTGCAAACTACGTGTTTCGGGTACTATATAGTTGAATTTATTGTATTCTTTGCCCAAATCTAAGGAAGCTACAGGATTTTGGTAAGGCCCATAGAGCTTGTCATTGGCTAAAAAGTATGGCTTCTGGTCTTTGATAACCGTAATGCCATAATTCGCGCCATTTGTGAGGATATTTTTGAAATCAAATTCAGGGTGATTCAACCAATTTTCATCAAAAACCCCTATTTCGCCCGTATTGGTTACAACACTAAATCGTTCGATTGACTGGTTTTCTACTTTTATTGGGCTGTTTTTTTTAGATTCTGCTAACAATACCCAACGGTTTTGTTGATGCTTGCTTTCTATAAAATGAAAATCTACAACGTTTTTGTACGGTCCTATCTTTTTACCGTCATGAAATTCAACAAAATACTCATCAGGGGTTTCGTTATGAATTACAGCCCAACGATTGCCATCATCACTTAAATAATAGTTGTAAAGTGAGCCAAAAGGACCATGTTTTTTACCATTGATAATAACATCAGTTGTACCTTTTTGGCGGTTGACCAGCACATACGCCCAAGCATGATGGGCTACTTTGAGTCCAACAGGAAACAATGGCTCTACATGCGCGCCTATTTCTTTGCCATTGTAAACGACATAGCTATTATCACCTTTGGAATCAATGAATCCCCACGTGTCCAAATTAAAAGTGGGTTTTTCTACTAACTTTCTATCAAACGGACCATAAATTTTGCCCTGAATATGATAGTTACGGCTGAACTTTTTGGTATCGGCAGTTACTACTATGTAGCCCATTTCATCTTGATACAAGCCGAGCGCGTTTTCCTCATACGCAACAACTTCATTGCTGGTGAGGGTATATATTTTTTCCTTTTTTAAGACTTCTTGTGCGAAGGTAGAAACAGCGAGTAGTATAAAACAGCCACTTAGGAGAATTCTTTTAAGCATAGTTTTGTAACAGGTTTGGAAATGTATGCCTGATTGATTTATTGATTTATTGATTTATTGATTTTGATTAGTGAATTATAGTGCAAATATAGGCAAGAAAAATGAACAAACCTTATGCTCCTTTCTTACAAACCCAAAATGTAATTTGTTCTTTGTCATATTCAAAAAAATAGTCGGCTATTTGATTTTCAAAATTGAGTAAGAAGTAAAACAAAAAGTCGCGCACTTCCAGCAAAGGAATATAAGCAGTATCGTGTGTAGCGATGTCCACCAATCTATAAGATATATGCAACTTTCCTACCACATTATTTATAAAATCAAGTATTTTTTTTTTGAATGGGCTATTTTGGCTTTTATAATAGCTGAATTTTTGTGTAACACGTAAAAAATCACTTGCCTGCAATGTGCTAAACTGTGCCAAAAATAGGGTGTAACTGTGCATGATAGGAAAGTTAAATGCAAAATCAACCACGTTTTTGTTGTCTAAAGAAGCCATTTTATGCAGTACGGGGCGGTCTTTCAAAGCCAGTAAATGAAGCGTATCGAGTATGTGATTTTTTTGTTTCGCAGGCAAGTACTCATACTTTAAAAATGCTAACCAACCTGTGGGCATCAAACTATAATCATGCGTGTGCCACAAGTGCAATAATGGTTCACAAGTTGGCGTAAAAACAGGGTTCGCGCCATTTTCGGAACTTATGCGGGCTATCATTTCGTCATCTTCCACTCCCCAAACCCTGAAAAATGTATCATATCCGCCTTTTGCTATCAAGTGTGTGCGTTGTGCTGTATAAAGTCCTCGTCCCGTTCTTTGTTTCAGTCGAGTTCCGTTAGGCGAAGTTTGAAAACACCTAAACTCTAACACTTTAGGCAAGGACAATGTTTGCAATTCATCAAAAACAAGTTGCAAAAAAGGCGCGTCCATCTTGATATCGGCATCTAATATACACACATATTCGCCTTTGCTCATGCTGATGAGGCTATTCAATGCCACTGACTTATTCCATAACCTACCACGTGTATTTGTGAATGAATACTGCACAAAACTATATTTTTCGCATAAGGCTACCAATTCTTGACTCAAAGCCTCCTTGCTGCCATAATCTAATAAAAGCAATTCAAAATCATGAAAAGTCTGCGCCACCACACCTTCCAAACATTGGCGCAAAGTATCAATATTCCTATCGCGAAAAGGAATTAAAATAGAAAAAAAAGGACACATACGCATACACTAACTTGTAATATTTTACAAAGGTTCAAAAAAAAGCGTTAATTTTGCAAACGGTTGAAAAATGAATGATCAGAGATGAGAGATGATTTGATGCTCAACGCTCAACTATTCACTCAATCCCCATTCACTTAATCCCCCATTCAGCCGTTCACCCAATCACTCCCTCACCACATGTTCTCTGAAAAAGCCAAAGCCTTTATAGCCGAATACGCTAACCATCCACACTATCGCGCTCCGCGCGGCAATACACTGCATGCCAAAAGCTGGCAAACGGAAGCCGCTTTGCGTATGTTTTTGAATAACCTTGATGCTGAAGTAGCCGAAAATCCTGAAAAATTAGTAGTCTATGGCGGTACAGGGCAAGCCGCAAGAAATGTTGCATCTGCCCAAAAAATCATTGCTATTTTGCTTGAATTAGAAGACAACCAAAGCCTTTTGGTACAGTCGGGCAAGCCTGTAGGTATTATGCCTTCGCACCCTGAAGCACCTCGCGTATTGATAGCTAATAGCAACCTCGTACCCAAATGGGCAACTTGGGAGCATTTTCAAGAGCTAAAAGAACGCGGCTTGATGATGTATGGGCAAATGACTGCAGGAAGTTGGATTTACATTGGTACACAAGGTATTTTGCAAGGCACTTATGAAACTTTTGCCGAATGCGGCAGGCAACATTTTGGAGGCGATTTGCGTGGCAGACTACTGGTAACAGGCGGCATAGGCGGCATGGGAGGGGCGCAACCCCTCGCCGCTACCATCGCAGGAGCAACTTTCTTAGGTGTGGATATTGATGCAACACGTATCCAAAAACGCATTGAAACACGTTACATTGACCGCATGACGCATAGCTACGAGCAGGCAAGGGACTGGGCACTGGAAGCAAAAAGCAAAAGCGAAGCCGTTTCTATAGGTTTGGTAGGCGACATCGGTGATGTACTCGAAAGATTATTAGCAGATAACATCATTCCTGACGTTTTGACTGACCAAACTTCTGCTCACGACCCTGTGTATGGCTATGTACCCAATGGTTTGAGTTTACAAGAAGCCGAAAAATTACGCCTTACTGACGCAGTACTTTACAAAGAAAAGTCTTTGCACAGTATGGCGCGCCACGTAAACCTCATGCTTGAAATGGGCAGACGAGGCGCGAAAGTATTTGATTACGGCAACAATATCCGTGAGTTTGCCAAGCAAGGCGGTTGTGAAAGTGCCTATAATTTCCACGGCTTTGTGCCTGAATATATCCGACCTCTTTTTTGTGAAGGCAAAGGGCCTTTCCGCTGGGTAGCCCTTTCTGGTGATGAAAACGACATCAAAGTTACTGACCAAGCCCTGAAAGAGGCTTTTCCCGAAAATACACACTTACACAAATGGCTCGAAGCGGCGCAGGCAAGAGTCGCATTTCAAGGCTTGCCTGCCCGTATATGCTGGCTCGGCTTAGGCGAAAGGCAAAAGGCAGGCAAGGTCTTTAACGACCTAGTGCGGGCAGGCAAGGTAAAAGCTCCTATAGTCATTGGGCGCGACCACTTGGATTGCGGCTCAGTCGCTTCACCCAACCGCGAAACTGAAGGCATGTTGGATGGCTCTGATGCCGTTTCAGATTGGGCTTTGCTCAACTTGATGGCAAATACTTCAGGCGGAGCTACATGGGTTTCATTTCATCACGGCGGCGGTGTGGGTATGGGTTACTCACAACACGCAGGTATGGTGGTATTGGCAGATGGCACAGACCGTGCAGAAGCTTGCCTACAACGTGTACTGCACATTGACCCCGCTATGGGGGTTATACGCCATGCAGACGCAGGCTACGAAATCGCTCAAAATATGTCCGATAAATTTGGTTTGACTTTATAAAAACTACCAATAAGCAGGCAATGAAAAGGCGTCGTATAAGCACATTCGTATTAAATGAGCTATGATACAATCTGCATATAGGCACATTTATATTAGATGAACCATGATGCAACGTGCATATATATTTTACGCCTTTTCAAGTGTTAAGAATGAATAACGCATTTTTATCATCAAAAAAATGTGGTACTCTGACAAATTTTGTGTTGAACCACATAGAAACATAGCGAACATAGCCCGAAACACTGTGTGCCATATCTTTCTATGTGGTTTACACCTTACTCCACTAAAATTGTCGGAGCACCAAAAATGTTTCTGTAATTTTTTCGTTGCAAGGTAATATGTGGGTGTAAAATGTAGTTTGCTTTTATTTTCCGTAGGTTTATACCTACGGAACTATTCATAGAATAACCTTTTTTTCGGTTCGCAAATGCTTAACGACCTCGAATGAGATCGCACTATGAATGTTTCCGTATGTGCAATATATAGAAAAACCAGAAGATAATCGACATGTTAATTTACAGCAACAACTACTTTTTGGTATCCTCACCAAACGACATAACCTGATTTTATGCTCTAATGCCTCTTTTTTTCTTGCCACCAAAAACCAACGCGATGGTATGGAATGTTTCGCCCAAAAACCTGAAATATAGCATGGCATAAAGCAACAAGGTCATTGCCCAAATAAAACAGACATTAAACACCAGCGTGTCTATAGCATAACCCATAATAGGTTTGTTTGGCGCGTAAAAGTGTGTTCGAAAATCTAACGCAGGCATCCAGCTATCGGGTTTTAAGGAAGGGTTTTGGTATATAGGCGATATCCGTTGTATGAGTCGCTCGCCTATTTCTGCTATACGAACAGCCTCTTGAGAGTTTTTAGCCAACTCTTCGACCGCTTTGTTTTGGTAAGCTTTTGAGAGTGCGACAAGTTTATCGCGGTCTTCATTGGTACGCGAGAGGCTTGTCATGAGTTTGTCCTTGCCTACATTGGCTTGGTTATAAAGGCGCACATACACTTTGTGCAAAGCAATCAAATGCTCGCGCAAGCTTTTGATACATGTTTCATCGGGGCGAAAGCCCTTTATTTTCAATTCTTTTAGCCTATTGAAGGTCATGCTTGGTAGCAGGCGCGCTTCTTGCTCCAGTTCATTGTTCAAAATATTGATGTGTTTTTGCACTTGTTTTTGTATGATGGCATCAGGACTGTTGTTGTTTTTCATACAGAAATCAATGGCACTTTCGAGGCGCGGTAGGTAATATATTTTTTTGTAATCTGCCATCGCCATTATGGCGTCATACTTATAGAACATTTTTTGGTACGCATTGTCTTTAAATTGGCTCACCATCAATGCCTCAAATGCCCAGCGCGAGGTCATTATTTCGCTTATCAAAGGCACTTTATTGTCAGAGGCAAAGACAGAGTTTATGTTTGAAAAACGCACAACAATACCCCCCAAAATAAGCTGTGGGATAAGCAAAATAGGGATAAGAATATAAACCGTAATAACCGAATTGAAGGCCGAAGATATATTCAGCCCCAACATATTGGCATAGCAAGTGGTACTAAACAAGACCAGCCAGTAGGCAAGGTGCATGCCGCGTATGTCCAAAATCCAGTTGCCAATCAGCACATAACTAAGCGTTTGAATAGCCGAAAGCGTAAAAAGAATGGTCATTTTTGAAAACAGATAGCTTCCCCAACTCAGGCGCAAGAGGGCTTCCCGTTTTCGTATTTTGCCATCTTTAATAATTTCTTCGGCACTGATAATCAATCCTATAAACATAGCTACGATAATACTCATGAATATGTACGCGGGTACGTTTGGGTTTTCGCTGAATGTATAGCCATCGCCTGTGTGAAAGCGCACAATAAACGCCAATACGGTAGCTAAAAAAGGTGCTTGTAACAAGCTGATAACCATGTATTGTGTATTGCTAAGTTTTGCCAATACATCACGTTTTATAAAAATAAGGCACTGTTTGATGCGCGAAGGCACGCGCAAGGTCTTGGCAGGTGCTTCATTGTAATCGTTTTTTTTGCGCTCAAGCGGGAATATTTCTTCATAATGTTTGCGCCACTGGGCAGGCGAGGTGCGCCTCTCTGGCGTATAACGTCCGTACTCATCTACCACTTTTGTTTCTATGATATTGAATATCTGTTCGGGGTTTACATTGCCGCAAGTATTGCAAACAGCAGCACCACTATCTACCATATCGGCAATACTTTTAAAATACGTAACGGCTTCCATCGGATTGCCATAATAGATTTGGTAGCCGCCCACATCAAGAATTATCAGGCGGTCAAACATTTTAAAGATATCGGAGGAGGGTTGGTGAATAACTACAAATATAAGCTTTCCTTTGAGCGAAAGCTCTTTCAGCAAATCCATGATGTTTTCAGAGTCATTGGAAGACAAGCCTGATGTTGGCTCATCAACAAACAGAACGGCAGGCTCACGCAGGAGTTCTAAACCAATATTCAGGCGTTTTCGTTGCCCACCACTGATGGTTTTTTGAAAAACATTGCCCACTCGAAGATGTGCGGTTTCCAAAAGCCCCAAACTTTGTAAAGTCTTGCCTACCAAGACCTTAATTTGTTGCTCCGTATAATTGCCAAAACAAAGTTTGGCAGCATAAAACATATTTTGAAAGACCGTAAGTTCATCTATCAGTAGGTCGTCTTGTGGTACATAACCTACTACACCTTCTATAGCCCTGTTTTCTGTTTCGCGATGGATATTGATGCCGTTTATCGTAACACGCCCACCGACAGGGATTTCATTGCCGTTCAATACATTGAGCAAGGTTGATTTTCCAGAACCGCTCCCTCCCATGATGCCCACCAATCGACCAGATTCTTCGACAATGTTGATGTCGCGCAAGCCTATCTTGCCTCCCGTAAAACTATAATAGACATGCTGTGCTTCGAAACAAATTTTCGCTTCTTGGTTTTCTTGAAAAAAGTAACTTACAATATCACTATAATAAATAGGATTGCTTAAGTCGTTTTTGATAACTGAGCCTGTAGGAAAGTTATAGGTGTGTTTTCCGCGTAGCCGAAAGCCATTAAGTGTAACGACGGCTGTCCCTTCATAAAACCGTAGCATGTACATTTCTACGCTAGGTATGCGCAGAATTGCCATTTTGGTATTGAGCTGTGGGCGAACAATGTGTTTTATTTTGTCTTGCAATCGTTCTTGACTAATCACTAATATATTCGACAAGCCGAGCGTCAGCACATCTTCATCAGTGATAAACGCTTTGAGCAAGTTGTGTTCATGTATATCGATTTTGAACGCACTTGCTACCATATCCACAAAATCCAATTCTTTTTCGTCAATCGCGCCATCTACGTGTGCCAATTCGAGAAGGTGCATGACTACTATTATTTTTTGCTTTTGGTTAAGTTCAAGGTTTATTCTATTACAAATATTAGCAGGTTCTATATTGCCAGAAAGGGCAATATCAGCATATTCCTTAAAAAGCAACATGTATTGCTGCGCCAATTCTTCGTTCAGGCTTTCCTGTATAAATTCCCGTATAATTCGCTGCTCTCCTTCCGTGATGATACCATCGAAAGTAGAGGAGATAGCCATAAGTTTAAGAATAGACTTTAGGACGGGTTCGCTCATATTGCTTGTTTATATTTTACTGCAAATCTAATACATTTGCGTACATTACAAAATTTTGGTGGCTCTTTTTTGTTTTTATGTTTATTGTCAGGGCAGGCAAGGCTTCTTGTATGTGGTTACTTTAGCAAAATGCGGCTTATCCCGTATAGCGCAATGCACCTGCTATAGCATTGATAGTCAATAAAATACTCAACAATGTGCTTTCAGCTTCTTTTTCTTGTTGATGCGATTTTTCTTTGCGCCATTGTTGCAAAAGAGTTATCTGGCTCAAATGTAATTCGTCCATAGCAGAAGCCCGCAATAGGCTTGAATAATAATGTTGTGTTCTACGTATTTCAAAAGGGCGTACGAGTAATTGATTCAACATAGCGCGTGTCCTTGTCAATTCTATACTAATCAACGAAAACACATGCTTTTTTACACCATCATCTGTTACTAAGGTAGCATATTGCGCCATTATTTTCTCATCTGTTGAGGCTAAGCTTGTATCTATATTGGTAAGCATATAGCGCACCAATACATCATTTTTAACGGCTATCTTTAATTTTTCAAAGTCTTCAGGTTGTTCTTGCCAAAGTTTTTCTAAGGCGAATCCTACTCCATACCAACTCGTGAGGTTAAAACGGCTCTGGCTCCAAGCGAATACCCACGGAATAGCCCTCAAATCTGCTAAAGTCCGTTTATTGGTACGTCTTGAAGGGCGTGAACCTATTTTACTTTGTTCAATGGCATCTATAGGCGTGGCTTCGCTAAAAAACTGTATAAAATGCTCGTCTGTTATCAGGCGGAGATAAATTTCTTTGCTATCATTTGCCATTTTAGTTAGTACATCAAGCAGAGGGTGTGGTACATTTTCGCTATTGTTTTGTAGTATAAATTGAGCGGCTGTACCCGCCATCAAAAGCTCAAGGTTGTATGCCGCATTTACTTTGTGTGCGTATTTTTGTGCAATCGTTTCTCCCTGCTCCGTAAGGCGAATGCTTCCTTGCAACGACCCTTTTGGCAAGGCTTGAATAAACCAATGCACAGGACCTGCGCCTCGACTAATGCTTCCGCCTTTGCCATGAAAAAACTGTATCTCTATGCCAAAGCCCTTGCCTACTTCGCTCAATTTCATTTGCGTTTTGTAAAGCGCGATGGTACTTGCCAATATCCCGCCGCCTTTATTGCTGTCACTATAGCCGATCATTACTTGTTGCAAAGGGGCAGGCAAGCCTTTCTGTTGTTGTTGAAACGCCAGACTCCTTTGCGTGAAAGGGCAGGCAAGAAAGGCCTGCAAAATAGCTGGGCTTCGCTCCAAATCCTCAATCGTTTCAAAAAGCGGTACCACATGTATCTGCGAAGCCCAACCCTCCTGCGTTTGTACCCAGAGTCCTGCTTCACGTGCAAAAAGATAGACTGTCAATAAGTCTGTTACATGGCGTGTCATGCTGACAATAAAAGCTCCTATGCCATCTGAACCGTATTTTGTTGTAAAGTCTGCTACTACTTTATACGTTTTGGCAATGCTCAAAGCTTCTGCGTGGAGAACAGTTTTCTCATGTACAAAAGGGCGACTTGACGTTAGTTCTTGTTCAAAAAAAGCCATTCTATCAACTAAACTTGCCTGCAAATATACTTCCCCTTGCAAACCAGCAGCATGCATGAGTTGGGAAAGTGCTATCTCATGAAAGTGGCTGTTCTGCCTAATATCCAAATGCGCCAAATGGAAACCAAAAGTTTGTATGGTACGCAAAACTTCATGCACGTCGGCAAAAGCAATTGACTTTGCTCCATAGACAAGCAACGCCTTCTGCAAAATACACAAATCTGCAAACAATTCTTGCGCAAAAACATATACCTGCGCATCTTTCAATGAAGTCGCCATCTTTGCCAACATTAAATTGACAAACTGTCTGAAAACCTCGCCTCTGTTTTTGGATAAAATAGCATCACCTGCCTCGCCTACCTCCTTTGATAGTTGGGTTATCCTTGCCTGAAAAAAATCAGGGCTTTTCACGTATGTATAAGCAAAACTGAGGTTTTTTAGCAATTTCAGCAACTGTTTTTTGACTATTGCAAAGGCATTGAAGCGCAACGTTTCTAAGGTTTTCTCAGTAATTTCAGCCGTTACCAACGGGTGTCCATCTTTATCGCCGCCTACCCAGTTGCCAAAAGAGATTTTGGGATAATGGGCAATATCTTTCAACAAGTGTGGGTCAAAGCCAATTTCTGTCCAAGCTTTTACTAAATTTTTATCCAATAAAGGCAAGACATCAGGAAATATATTGGTTAAGTAATGCAACACGCTTTTCAATTCAGACAAGACATCTGGCTTTTCCAAATAAATCTCACCTGTACGCCACAACTTTTCTAAACTTAGTTTGATTTCATTCCTAATTTCGGTTTGTTCGGTCTTGGCATACATTTGGTTCTCGCGTTTTACCAAAAGCAAATATATTTCCCTTTGATGCTCCAAAACAGTTCCGCGTTTCGCCTCTGTTGGGTGGGCAGTAAGGACAGGCTCTATGCGGACTTGCCCAAGAAGCTCTGCAATCGTTGTATCGGATAGGTGCGCCTGCTGTAGGTAGGCAAGGTTTTGCGCCCACAAGCCGTTTACGCTTGCGTTGCCTTTTTCATCAGCTTGTTGTCGGCGTTGTTGTACTGCATCATTGATTTCTACCAAATTGAGTAACTGAAACGCCATAGAATACAACTGCACGTCACGCTTGCGAAATTGCAGGTGTATCATTTCGGGCATTTCGTTTATCCAAGGCAAGCGCGCCGCCAAGTCAGGCGCATTATTCTCCAATAATACTTCTCTAAAACATTCCAATAAAAACGCTAAATCGTGATAGGCTTTGCCTCCATGTGCTTTGACAATAGCAAATATATTATTCATGAATGTCATTGTTTTTTGCAATATTAGGTTAATTTTGTGAAAAAAACAGTAAGGTAATAAAACGCCCTTGCCTACATACAACCCAAAATTTGAACCCCACTGCATAAAAACAGCAAAACTGTAACTTTTAAGCAAAAAAAACGTTGTTATTTACATTAAAGATACAAAAGTTGCTGTCGAATAAGGACAAGTGTTGTTCTTACACCAAAAAGTTTAAAAAAAAGACCCTAAAAGAATTACATAATTCAATATAAATGTATTAAAAGTATAACACTCAATCGGCCACAAAAAATAGTGAATTTCGTCATGTTAAAATTAAAAAGCAAGATATGTTACAGAAAAACAAACTACTTATTTTAGTATGGTTGGCGATTGGGCTAACAATACCACACTTCTTAAAAGCCCAAATATCCGATAATGTTGCAGGAGCTGGCCCTTTTCACAATCTGAACTCAGATGTATGCGAAAACGTGTCGGTCGCTGTTCCAAACACACATACGCTCTCACCAGATGCTATACCTGCTTGTAACGCTGTTATAGGGGCAGGTACTATTTTACAAGACAGTTGGTTCAATGTTATTTCCAACACCACAGGGCTATTGGCATTTAGTGTTACTCCTACAGCAAATGCGAACCTTGCCATAGCCATCTATGATGGCGCATCGAGCAGTGCGAGTTTGCTAAATTGTACAAACTTGTATGCAGGTACAGACCTCAATACAGAAACGGTGCTTATCAGTGCTACAGTGGGCAACACTTATACTGTCCGTTTGATGAACCTGAGTACACCAGCCAATACAGCCTACAGTGCGAACATTTCTATTTATCCTGGTCCCGTTTCGCAACGCGACCTCTGTGTGAGTGCCGTAGCTGTAGGTATTGGAACGTGTGATTTTACATTTAATGTAGAGAATGGCTACGTGCACAACGAAGCCAACAGCATGACACCTGTTTGTCCGCTATTGAATGGTACAATATTCGCTGATGGTTGGCTCAAGATAGACCTTGCACAAAATAAGCGCATTCGAGTAGAATATGAAAATACCAATAAAGATGCTATTATTCAAGCTTTTAGTATTACTACTGCGCTTGGAGGTAATTGCGGGACCCTAACTTCTCTGGGCTGTTCAAATGCTAATCCAGGTTCTGCTTCGTCTGAAACATTAGAATTTACAGCAAATTTGGCAGGTACAAACACTTATTTTATACGAATAGGCAATGTAAGCGATAACGGCACCATGAGTGGCGAAATTTGTATAGAGGAAGTAATAGCACGCGATGTATGTGGTGACGCTGTAGCCCACCCTGCAGACATAAAATTAGGCGATTGTGGAGTGAGGGTTTTTGTAGGTGGCACTTATGATTCAGATGATCAAACCGCTTGCGCACCAACTGGAACTGGACCTGCACCTAATGTTTGGGTAAAATATGTGGCAACTGCCGCTACACGAGTCCGATTAGAGTTGAGTTCTGACCA
>Ga0163154_10002544_pt1 | contig 26544 bp, 28 predicted proteins | sample OliLakLV19MP9P1_FD_148649 | JGI IMG/M metagenome (GOLD analysis project Ga0163154, IMG submission 148649) | Freshwater microbial mat bacterial communities from Lake Vanda, McMurdo Dry Valleys, Antarctica - Oligotrophic Lake LV.19.MP9.P1 | ecosystem: Environmental > Aquatic > Freshwater > Lake >... | reverse complement strand
ATAAGGGATTTTCCCCCAACTGATCGGCAGTCGCCACCACAATATTATCCAAGATGCTCAAGGTCGCAAACGATCGCCCACCCTGCCATGTTTTCCCAATCCGCCCTATAGTCGCAAAAAATTCAGGTGTAAATCCATCAAATATATTCAAGCGTTGCCACAGCGATCGCGGAAAAGTAAACGACTTACTATCAGCATTATCCAATAACACAATGCCGCCCGAATTTGGCTCCAGATAGCCAGCCAGAGCATTCATAAAACTGGTTTTACCCGAACCATTTGCACCAATCAAACAAATAAAGTCGCCTTGACACAGCTCTCCCGAAACGCCATCCAAAATCTTTTGAGCGCCATACTGAATGAATAAATTATAAAAGCGCATCAAAACACTCGAAGTCTCAGACATCTTGGTATTTGTTCTCGTAGATTGTTTCACAATAATATTATTCATCGCCATCACCTCACTCTATCCTGTACTCGCCAGCAATTCCCTGCTGACGAAAATGGGCGATCGCCACCAAACATAGCCCATAAATTCCCAGACGCACATTCGCCGCGATCGCATCAGGTATCGCCACAAATCTGAGCACTTCAGGCAGGGCAATTAACAACACCGCACCCACCAAAGGCCCTTTAAAATTGCCCACACCTCCGACTAAAATCATACATACGAATAAAATACTTTCATCAAGCGTTGCCGCCGAAGGGTCAATATAACTCACATAGCCAGCATAAATCGATCCCGCCAATGCCGCCATCGCACAGGCGATCGCCATTACTTGCATCTTTACAAATCTAGTATTCTTGCCCAATCCTCTTGCTACCAGTTCATCATCGCGCATCGCCTTCAGGAGTCGTCCCCAAGGCGAAGACACCAACAACCAACAAATGACACCACAGGCGATCGCTAACACCGCCGCTAACAGCGCAATGCTACCAATCGTTTGAAACTGCAACCCAAAAATATTCGGCTTCGGAATCCCTGCAATCCCAAATGGCCCATTGGTGAGATTCGCCCAAGTGCCAAAGTCTGCATCCGCCTTAAACCAGTTATAAAACAGACTAAACAGCAACGACTGCACCGCCAAGGACAACATCACAAAAAAGTCACCCTTAAACCGCCATGCTGACATCGACACCGCCAGACTAGCCACAGATGCGATCGCCATACCCAAACCCACCGCAGGTAAAAAGCCCCAGCCCAGCTTCACGCTCACCAATGCATAGGTATAAGCACCGATCGCAAAGTATCCAGCGTGAGCCAAAGTCAACAACCCACAATATCCAACAGCAAGATTCAAACTCATAGCAACGATTGAGTAGATACAAGCATAGATTCCTAAATGCAGAAAATAGTTCATGATTCCGACTCCAATCTCAGCTTTTGCCCTAGTAAGCCCTGCGGTCTAAGTACTAAAAACAGCGCAAGAATTGCAAAGCTTGCGGCTTCAGACCATTGGGCTGATAAGAACCACACAACCTGCGATCGCAAAATTCCTAGCAATATACCACCCAGTACCGCCCCAAAAAATGACTGCGATCCACCAATAATCGAAGCAACTACCGCCAACAATAGCGCCGCTAAACCACCCTGCGGATCGAAACCGACATCCCAACTGACCAATAAAGCCGCGATCGAGCTAAGCAGTCCCGCAATCCCAAAAGCAACTAATCGTAACTTCTGAATACTAAACCCACGCAAAGCCAACTCATTCTTGTTATCCGCTAAGGCACGAAATTCTAAGCCCAATTTAGTAGATTGCAACCACAGATAAAAACTACCAATAGTTAATAATGCGATCGCCGCACCACCAACCTGTGCCTGTGTGAGCGTAACCCCAGCCAGATTAAAGACCCCATCCACACCCTGACGCAATACCTTAGTCTCGTTGCCCCAAATAATGGCGATCGCTTGCACGACAATGATATAGATACCCAACGAAGAAACCAGATGCGTACCACTTGAGGCATTCTTCTCTTCAAGCCAAGCATGGTTAAGCAACTCACATCCCAACGACAGCATTACACCAATTACCAAGGCAAAAGCAACGGCGACATACCACGCCCAGCCCCACTGCAATCCCGTCCAAGCTAGAAAAGGCACAATGGCATAAACGCCACCTAAAGCAATATAAAAAATGCGCGTAGGCAAATACACCACCGTGAAGGCAAGTGCCATCACCGCAATGATTCCGCCTGTAATTATGCCATTGGCAAGTATTTGCAGCATTATCAATCAAAGTTTTACAAGACACCTAAGTTTACACAATAGGCGATTTTGTAATTTGTTGGAAATTTGTTGGAATCTTTGTAACTTAGCCTTTTGTTGGATTTGCACAATTTTGCTTCGGAGGAATCTACAAAACTATGTGGTTAGTGTTAAACTAGGCTTAGGGTAACTAACAAAGGTAAAAAAGTTAGTAATGAAACTACCAATTCCTTTAGTGAGTATTATAGGTAAAAGCCCTCTAGCAAAAGCTTTAAAGCAAGTAGTAGACCTTGACTGTGCGCTATTTGATGAGTCCGTGCGCGTTGATGAACTTAAAAATATTGATGATTTAACTGAGTTTATTGGGAATAGTCGAAACTTAGTTATAGTTACAGATGTTGATTCACCAACAAATGCTGTAGAAATTAGCCATTCTATTTTCTGCAATAAAGTAGCTGGTTCCCTTGTGGTAATTACTAATGGCTCTTTATTAGAAGATAAGATAAGTTCAACAAGTTTTATTGGACTTGAAGGAGAATACACATTTGGCGATTCAACACGCGAAGGGCATGGATTACTGAATGTATATAGAAAAGATTTTTTAGCTCAATTTTTTCAACTTATCGATAACTTAGAGTCAATAAGTCCTGAAGAGTTTGAAACCCTTTTAAATCAAGCTTCAATCGGACAATTAAGGAATTTTTATAAAAAATATGTTAAACAAAAAAATGCGGTCAAAGATGAAAGTTGGAAAGAACTTATTAGTATTCTGATCGAACTAAGTCAGTTATCAAGAATGCAATGGAATCTTTGTGTTTTACATCACCAAATCGACTTTGCAATTACTGAAACTAAAGAACTTATTGAATTATGTAGAGAAACTAAAGATAATGATAAGATTTTTGAAAAAATCAGAAATACCCTTGCGCAAACCTATGTAGGAATACCTAATGACTAATTCCCAACAAATTACAAAATTAAGAGTATTGATTGTTGAAGACGATGGCATACTTTTAGACAGTCTTGTTAGGACTGTTAGCATTCGTGTATGGACAGAGATCAGAAATGATGAAAATAATCCATACGATGGGATTACAGTTGAAAAAGCTGAAACCGCACATGAAGCAAAAAGACTGATTATGGATCAAGAACAATTTGACTTATTCATTTTAGATCTGTGTATACCAAACCAAACAGCAAGAAGAACAGGTACTTATAATGGCTTACATCTTATTCACTATTCGGATGAGCAAGGAAAGAAGCCTAAAGCGGCTATTTCTTTAACAACAGCAACTGGTGAAGGTATTTCAGACGAAGTCAATTCTGATATGGGGCGTGATTACTTGCAACAATACTTCCATCAAGATAATATTTTGTGTTTACACAAGGGAGCTACTAGCTTTTCAGCGATCGACCGACTGTTCACTCACTTGACGATGATGACTGCCTCAGTGCCTAAAATACTTAAACTTCTTTTACCCCACAGGCCTTTTACCATCAGTTTTATGGGAATGAACTCCGAAGGAATACCAATTATCAATTTATATTCTTCTCACAGAAAAGACCCCTATTCAATCACTGATGAAAATGACCGACAGTTATTGTATTTTGGGTATCAAAATCCCAGAGACATTATTAGTGCTCAAAACTTTGCACAATGTTTTGGGGTTGTGGAGCGGCACAATAGTGTTTATGCAAAAAGGTTTAGGGCGAGATTGTGTGATATTACTGAATTTCATGAAAGCTATATTAAGACATACTTATTTTCTACTGTGCATGGACAGGGATTTAAGTTGCTAGCCAATTACAGAGATGAATCCTCAAATATTTAACGATTTAATTTCATTATCTCATCTTATTCAATACTCTAAAAATTACCAGTTCTCAAACATATTTGCCGATTTGCATAACTTTCTGCTTTTGGACACGAAGCTAAACAGTTAAGATCGCCATACTGCGCGAGAAAAGCAGGTTGTTGGTAAATAAGTCGCACGGTGGGAGCCTCTAAACCTACAGAAAAGCCGCGATCGCCTAAAGCTTTGAGTAAAGTATCATCTTGAGATTCATCTTTCCATGTCGCACTCATGCGAAAGAAGCTAGGCATAATTTCTAATTCTTGAAAATCAATTCGATCAGTTAGTCCAATTTCATTGAGTACATCGATTAGCTCAAAACACTTAACCTGACGCTTTACTACAGATTCCAAAGACTCTGCAAACATAGCATTTGCCCATACAGCCGCTAAGGGATGTATCCGACCATTAATAGCAAACTCATTATCCAGATCTAAGCCTATTTCCAGTTTTTGCCGCATTGGATGCTGCGTCCACCAAAGCAATTTGTAGTAAAGTTCCTCATTATTAGTCAAAATCGCGCCACCTTCACCAGCAAATAGTGACTTGCCAAAAGTAAAGGACACAACCAAAGCATCAGCTAAGGAACTCGCAGGTAACTTATTGCGAAATGCCCCAAAACTTTGGGCTGCATCAGCTATATAAAAGATGCCATGCCGATCGGCGATCGCTCTCATACTCAAAGCATCGCAAGGTATGCCAAACAGATCGACTGCTAGAATGGCCCTTGTGTTTGGAGTAATAACCCTGCTCACGGAATCAGGATCTAGGGTTAAAGTACGATCGAGATCGGCAAATATAGGCTTACACCCAAGTTGCAAAAAACCAGCTATCGAAGCACCATAGGTATAGGGCGTGGTGACAAACTCGGATTGACTGAGTTCCAAAGCCATCATGATCGCCCACAGCCCCATAGTGGCATTGCTAACACATAAGGCATATCGCATCCCATAATGGCGTTCTAGCTTTTCCTCTAGCTCAGCGATCGCGCCAGCCCCTAATAAAGACATCTGTTGCAATGCCGAACTAGACTGAGCTTCGAGTAAATAGTTTGTAATCGCAGCGATCGGATTCTTAAACATTGGCTTTAGGTTCATATTTTTCGATTTGTTTGTCTAATTCCTGATGATCGATATCACCAGTCAAAGGATCGACAATCATTTGTAAATGCGGAGGAAAAGGATAGCTGGCAGGATCGTCACTCCAAGGTAGAAAAGACCGATAGGAGCAAACCTTGATTGCCCAAAGATCGGCATAAATGGCTGAATCTTGATTTGACGATCCACAAAAGTCTTTAGCAGCAAAAAGAATAGCTTCAGCAGTAAGTGGATTGATCAGCAAAGACGCTTGCGCGATCGCGCCACGAATGTGACGGGCATTAGCCCCTTTGAGATAAAAGATTTGTGCTGCCTTTTGAATTTGCGGATCTTGAACATCAAAGCTAATATTAGAAACGCGAGTAGCCGTCTCCACCAAAATCGAAGGAAAATCAGTACCTAAAGGATGAAGAACGGGAATAAATACGAAACGGCTCTGCATGGCTGCTCCAATTCGCCAAGGACAATTCGTAGTTCCGATCAGGAGAGAATTACCTCTTCTGCTTTCATCGGACAAAATACTCAGTAAACCCGCAGTTACAGATTTACTAGCGCCAGAGTCTCCATCAAAGTCAGATCTCTGCAAAGGCAACATTTCTGTGATTTCATCAATAAAGATGATATGTGGTGAAAATCCACTTAGAATTTGCTTCATCAAGCGCATCTTTCTCTCGGTTTCACCAACCAAAGAACCTTTAGGACTCTGCATCTCAAAAGCAGGTGCATCAGCTTCACTACCGATTTTGAGCGATAGGTCAGTCTTTGCTGTCCCTGGCGCACCCACAAAGATTAGGTTTGCAGGCATGGATGGATTCCCATTTTTTAAAGCTTGTGCGAATTTTTGCACTGCTAGAAATGGAACTTGTATGTTTCGCCCTTGCAGTTTGACATCCTTGACTCGCGCAGTATTTAAAACTGATACGGTTTCTTCCGAAAGAATAATAATACTATGCTCTTTACCTGTAGTCAGTTCTTTGGCTGTGATCTTCCTGCTACTAAAATGAGAGGCACGCATTGCCGATTCAAGAGGACGTAATGGCGTACCACTGACAAGATTAGCAATAGATTGATCGTCCAAGTCATTATCAAAAGCAGCTTGGGGATAAGCTAAACGTAAAGCTGGCAGAGCAGCAAGAATCTCGGCTTTATCTGGTTGCGACAAGCGAACATGATGTAATCCACTCACCAATAAATCATCGATCATCCCTTCTCGACCATGTACAATTAGGAGATTACCACTCTTACGCATTGCCAAGTTCTGAGAGGTAAGATGGAGCGACTCGATCGCCATCAATTGTTCTCTGGTCTGGTTGCCATTTTGAACACAAGGAAATTTATGCTCAGCAAATTCAATCATGACCAGAAATTTCATTGGCTGACCATTAGCCCATTTTAGTCCTTCAGCAGAACTCCGAACCAAAAGTAAAGTAATCCCTCTAATCACAGTGGAGAATTCGTGTTCATCTGGCTTCAAATCATTGAGCTTACTCTCTCTCAGAATGGCTTCTATTGCCTTTTGATCGGCAGGGTTACTAACATCAATCCTGCCCCAATCTAGCCCACTTGCAAAGCTGAATGTAATCACTACCATATTGAGAGAATCTTTGGCATAGCGTTTGATAATCTCGCGTAGCGGGCGAATCTTATCATCTTCTGCCAGTGCCAATTCATCTAGCGATCGCCCAGTCAAATAGATAGCAGGTCGCCCCTCTTGTGTATGTGGATTGAAGATCATTTCTCTAGTCACCATAGATTTCTCCGTACAACGTTTAATTTCTTGAAATTATTTGACGTTTAACTTCTTGTTGATGCCAATACTCCAAAGTATTCATTGTTGATACTTTGGAGTATGCCAAAAGCAGTTTTGGGTTTAAGAGAACCTGAAAGCTGCCTTATGATTTACTACTGATGACGAGCCTTCTCTACTGACTGCGTCTGACGGCGAGGAACTTCAGCGTTAGCCTTTGTAGATTTTGCCGTCTTGTCAGAGTTCGCTTGTCTTGGCGCAACACCATTACGTGCAAATTCTTGGCTAGCACTAAGTTCGCAAATACCGCCAGTAAACTTGCGATCTGGAGTGCCTTGACGGATTACGCCTTCTTCCTCCAGAGACTTCTCGAACTGCGCGATAATTGCGTTGCAAGAACCATCAGTGATACCTACCGTTTCTGTAGATATTTGAACTTGATTAGCCACATCAATCTCCGAGACAAGAGCCTGTCCCGTATAGTTTTTAGCAATCACACGAATCTTACCTTGACGATTTTGGGTAGTGATTTGCGAAAACCCAGTCTTCAGCGAAGCATTTTGACAAGCAATCGTTAGAGACTGCACTAAAACCTGTTGGTTATTTGCTTCAAGCACCTGCGTGCATTGCTGACTGAGAGAGTTTACTTGCTGAACAGTAGAAGCAGTGATGATCTGCTGAACATTTTGGATGACTTGCTGCTGATCGGCGATCGCATAGCCAGTGTTCACAACTGTAGCGAACGCCTCAACCTTAAGCGCTTCAATACCAGTTAACCCATATTGACTGAGTTGTACTTGGGTTTGAGAAGCGATCGCAGATTGCTTGAGTCGTAGCTCAGAGTTGGCGAGCACTTTACCTTGGTGGTTGGATGAAGCCGCGATCGCCTTAACAGCAGCATTAGCGGCAGCGCTAAAACCAGCAAATGCCAGTTTAGCCAAAATTCCTGTTGCAGCAACTCCTACACTTATCGCAGTTCCTGTGACAACGCCAGATACTCTCGAACTAGTTAGCGATGACATAATATGCAATTCTCCTTAAAAGTTAATTTGTGAGTTAGATAGCTGAACAATAAAATTCAGTTCAGCCCAGTGCTATAGGACTTTACAGCCGCATAGCACTAAGCTGAATTGAATTAAATTTCACTCTCGTCATCCCGAATGCTGCGATCGACTGGATTAGAAAAGAACTCATCAATTTCGGGTTGATCGGGTTCTGGTGTATTAAAATTTTGCTCTGTCTCCGTCGATTCTGGCTGATTAGGTAGCTCGATACGATCTACTGGAATGATTGGTGTTGCATGAATTGGCGGCGTTGAAGGAAATGGGTTGTAACCATACCAGACTTCCAAGACCCTCTGTGTAGCTTCAGTGAAAGGACCTAATGGAAGCTTATTTCGATCGTCCCCTGTGTATTGATTAGCAAGATTTATATATTCTTGAAGAGCAATTTCGACTCTATACAAACGACTGGGAAGCCACAGTTGTAAATTTTCAGAAACAATCCGTAAACTTAACCATGCGTCACGAATCAAGAAGTAGAGATACTGAATACCCGATAAACCTTTCTTACCACCGAAGCAAATCGCAAGGGACGAAAGCAAGACAATCGAGCCAATTAGTAAAGATATACTCAATCTCTCTTGACTACTAAATACGCAAAATACCGCAATAAAAACAGATAATGCTACGGAGATAACATTCCAAACAGGAAATCTCTTGATAAAGTTAATCGAATTATCAAAAGCTCTTCTCAATCCATGATATGAACTATTGAGATTAGGCGCACGCTTAGGTTGAGTAGTATTTTCACTGAGAATTGCAGCTAGAACAAGTACACCAGTGCAGATCACCAGAGCGTGACCAATGGAAGCCAAAATCAAGTTTACAGAGACGACTGCTCCAATCGGCGATACTAATAGAAACGCGACCGATATAAACAGTACGAAAGGGGCGGTTCCCAAGAAAAAGCTAGTTACTCCATTTTGACTCTCAGGTTGATTAGATTTGTGGACTTGGCGAAGGAGATCGCGCTCTTTGATTCGAGCATCTCGCTTCACAAGATGAGGATATGCTCTTGCAGTGGCTTTGATGATAGTAGCCGCTAGTTTTTTCACCTGTTTAACACCTTTCTTCAAAGAAATTGCTACATTGTCTTGCTTCTTCTGGGCTTGCTCTTTCTCAAAAGCATCGTTGACTGCTTTGGCCATTTCATAGTCATCTAAATACTCACCACGGCGAGCGCGATTTGAAAATTCTAAATTGTCAGGATTTGAATTGTAAGCATCAGTCATAATTAATCTACCTAAATACAAGTTCAAGATATACTCAAGGGTTTCTCTGTTTAATCAAGTCATTAGAATGAGAAATCCTATGAAATTTTTTGGCTAAGGTTTTGCAGATTTCATCCGTTCATGTAAGATGCGATCTCGCTCCATCTCTATAGCTTCACTGTGTGATTTTTTTGCATCCATGCTATTAGCAAAAGTAACGACCAGAAAGCAAGCAGTTATTGATGTACCAATGCTGATACCCCCGAGTAATAAACTCAAAGCAACACCAGCAAAATCACCCTTAGACAATTTACCAAAAAACGAGAAATTCGCAGTTGAGAATGCCTCAACGCCAGACTTGAAATTCTCATTGTTGTCAAAATAAAGAGCATACTGATTGGGAAATTCCTGCTTTACAAACATCAAATCATTATTGATTTGAGAGCGTTTAAGCAACTTGTTATCCCAATCCAATGCAACTTTATGTTGCTGCTTCTCTTGCTCCACTTTTTCAAACAGCATTTGAGATCTGACACAAAGTGGAATTCCAGATTCTTCCAGATTCCACTTTTTAGTTCTTTCGCGATGCATACCATGAGTGCGAACATAAGCTGCGTCACGATTAGGATCACTAGCGGGTAAACCCTCAAGCCTCTTTAAAGCTGTATCGCATTCTTTCACTGCTTCTTGATATTTAGTAGTGCTAGGAGGCTGAAATCGGGTTGCATTATCTTCAACGGTCAGAAAAATTTGCTGTGCTTTGAATTGAGCAATTCCCGATTTGTTGAGCATCATTTCTGTCCCAGGGGCAGATACTAGACACGAAATTAGGTTGAGCGAAGAGAAACCACATAGACATACAATTCTAGTTCCTCTAGTGCCTTCTCTCTTTCTGACTACCAATGTCCCTAGAGCATTTTTGGTAACCACTAAGCCGAGGTTGATGCAAGTACCCAAAATAGGTCCCGCAGCAGCAACCAAGATTTCTTGACTCAAGAAAGCATCTAGAATGTTGGCTAAAGACAACACTACAGCAGCCAACTTTGCATTAGATTTAAGTTCAGGAGGAACATAAGCTGTGCCATGCAAGTCTTTTGATGGTACCCATACTAAATCTCTAGACCATTTCAACCCATTAATCATGAATGGTAAAACTAATTGAGGTGAGAATTTTATATTCTTTCCTTGCGCGTGATTGTCTCCGTTACTGGGATCTGTCGGCATCAGTTTCGACCTCCTTCGCATAACTAGTTGTGATACCGACTTTACAATGGGTCTATTACTGATACTTGTTATTATTTTGTGGTAATCCAAAAATGCCTTTACTTTCCTAGGCTCAAGGATGAAATCTCTTGTCCTTGTTGTAAAGTGGGCGTTTGAAAAGTTTGCTCAACCGCTTGAAATCTCGTTATATCGTCTTTAGATAGCTGATTAATTTGCAGATCGCGACCATCTAACTTCAAGACCGCCCCCCTTCCATCCTTTGCTTCAATAGTGAGTGTATTCCCCTCCTTTTTAATCAGATAATCTTTACCCTCAAATACTCTCACCCCATCGCCATTAGCCCAGCCGCGTCGCTTTACAATTTGTTCAGTGAAATTACGAATAGAAGCAATTTTAGGACTCTCCAACTGCTTTGCGTCCATCGGCATTTCTAGATAAGTTTGCTTCTCTAGTTGGGTTTGCATCTTGCCATTCTCAACCTTTGTTCGTACAACTTCATAGCGAATGCGATCGCCCCGTTCATAAGCTGTGAGAATTTCAGCAGCGATCGCTTTTTCTTGACCTGATGCTTTACCGTAAGGCGATCGTCCTGACAATATGTCTTGGCAAACATCTAAAGACCAGTTAGGATCTTGCTGTTTTACACTTTGATCCGATCCTTGTCCCTTAAACTCCATAACCACAATTTCATTGGTTTTAGGATCTCGGTATACCCCATCATGACCTTGAGCAATTCCTTTCTCATCATCCAATAACTCAGGCGTATAGCCCAAAATATCAGACACATAACGATGCCCAAAATCCTCCCCTTGTTTAGCGGAAAACTGAGCTAATTTACTCTCGTTCAAAGAATCACGAAATTTCTGCATCTGTTGAGCACCTTCATCGTTCCAAGTATGGACAGTGAGAGGCTCCTGTTTTGTCCCATGAGAATAGTGAATTGGATTATTCATATCACACCTAATATTCAATAATTTGCTTAAATTCTTCCCACCATTTACCTACACTAACTTTAGATCTGACAGATTTTTGATGTTGTGATTGACTATGGCTATTACCTCCAGTAACTTCCTTCCCCGAAAATACCAATCACTACCTATTTAATCTTGTCGCAAAAATGTTGGAATTGAGCGATAGAATTACAAACCAATATCTACTTGCCAAGGATCTACTTGTGATTGAGGATGGGGAATAAAAATTGTATTAAGCTTGTCATAGTCACGGGGACGAATCCGAAACTTCTTTACTTGCATACTATCCGCGACAACACAATAGCCCTCTAAATCAGGAAGTGTTTGGATCTCGCTAGGTGAGACCACATCTTTTTCCTGAGATTGCCATGAACGCGTTGTAGATTGCTGTCCTAGCCAATCGTAATTAGCCGAGCGAGATTCTTCCCAAACATCCTGCTTACCAATCACTCTAGCCATTTGCTCACTATCATTAGGATTAGGACAGCCGAAGATAAATTTTGTGAAAGTATTTTGCAAGAAATTTTCTGCACCTTCTTTTCCATAGACTTGAACAACTTGAGCAAGGGATTGAGTCCCAATAAGCGCACTACCACCAGACTTACGACCTTCGGACAACAAACGATTGAGGCTAGGCAGTTCTTGTAATGCTCCCAGTTCATCAATAATGATAATTGTTTTCATCTTATTGTTGTCGCCACGACTTAGAATGCCTTGAATGATTAGGTCAAATGCCATACTATATAAGGGCTTAAAGATTTCTTCATTGCCAGCAAGTAAAGGCAAAAACAACCATTCAGGGCGATCGCTTGCACCGTACTCAAAAAAACTAATTTGCTGTTCGCTATCAATTAATGATTCGTAAAAATGACAGGCTGCATTAAGTGTGAACATCACACTAGTCGCTAGCTTAGGATCGTCAAAATACTGAGCGGCTTGAGTTCCTGCAATACGATCTCGAATTACCGATAAAGGCGATCGCAGCACTTGTGATGTTTCACGGTTGCTACGAGTGGTGCGCCAAATCTCAACTAGTAAAACGCGTGCAGTCTTATACCAAATCTCATCTGTAGTTTGTTTAGGCATAGTAATTAATGCCTGAGCAATGTTAAGTGGGGTAAAGCGTTCTTGGCGATGCATCCAACCAATTGAACGGCGATCGCTAGGATTAAACACTTGATCTCGGTCTTGTCGATAAAGAGATTGTAAATACTCGGCTCCACGATCTAAAACCACAACACGAATATCTGGACGATTACGCGCCGAATTGAGGAATTCCATAATTGCTTGTGTTTTACCAGCACCAGTTCTTCCCAATACAAGACTGTTTAGACTTTTAGACTCATTAAAGGGAATTCCTGCCATTGTTAGCGCATGAGATGGCAAGCATTTTTTGATACTGGGAAATTTATCTTCGACCACTTCGCGTCCTTTTAGATGCTTACGACGGCGCTCATTCATTACAGTTGCCGTGACTGTCCCCAAAGCAGTGCCGCCCAATGTTGAATGCAAAAGGTATTGTGGAAATGACATTGCTGCTAATATAGCTCCCGACATGGCTGAAGAAATCACGATCGCTGACGTAGAATGACTAGATTTATTGGCTTGTTTATTATTCATAGTTTTTAGTAAGAAATGTTTCTTTTTACGGACTGGGGTTACGCACGAGCCTGATGGTTACAACCAAACACAAGGGAAACTGCGATCGCAGCTTGCAAAAGTGGCTCAACCAAATTTGTAAATGTAAGACCAGCCGCTAATCCGACCATAGGAAAAGCGATCGCTCTAATTGCCGTAGCATCAGCTAATACAGTTTGATCGAGCAAGTGAGCAACGCTTGCGCCCAGCATGAATCCCATGATCACTAATCCAGAGCCATTTAGCATCAATGGGCTATGAAAGACTAAATAACTCGCCAAAATACCGCAAGAAAGTTGGAATGGATGACTAATCAACCACAATCCAGGATTTCTAACTAGCCAAATAAGGACTTTGATAGCAAGTCCTAACATTTGAATATATAGATTAAATAGGAAGAATATAAGTTGACCCATAAAATTAATAGGCTGACACTAAAAGTTGTAGTAGTGCCAGCCTATCAGTTGTGCTTTATTAGCTTTTGTTGGGATCTTGTCGTTAAATTTAAAAGATTATTCCTATGGAAATCTCAGCTCTGTACATTTCTCAAAGCCTTTCCGAATGACTGAATTTAGCAAGACGTAGCCTTGTCTATAAACACTTTCATACAGATGTTTGTCAATAACATCCTTAGTAAGAGATACAGGTGGTTTATAAAAAATATTTTTGACAGCTCTCTCAAAATTCCCTCCCAAGCCTCTACAGAGCATAGATTTTTTTTTGTCTTCATGTGAAAGATATGGCTCACGTAAAATGCGAGATACAGCTAAATTGTAGTAAAAGTAAGCAGCTCGGATACCATCCAAACTATTAGGAAAAAGAAATGGCTCATCAGATCTATCACTTGAGTATAATTTCAACTTAGGATATCCATCACCATCATGACTGAATCCACAAAGTTCAAGCGTAAATGGTGGAATAAAGCATCTGGATTTAGTGATTTTTAGGATAGGAGGAGTATTGTCAAGCAATCTCTTATTAGCATCATCAAGTCCATGCTTAAGTTGCAATATTTTCTTGTTAATAATGCCGGCAGCATGAGCTTTTTCCTCATCATTTAATCCACACCTTTGATGCTCAAGGTCTTTTTTTTGTTCCTCAAGCACTTCTTTTTCTTTTCCCAAAGATGTTATTAATGCTAGTGAAGTAAGATATAAGCCCGAATTGACATCGCCTTCAAGATATTGTTTCAAGTTAGAGATTGAGATGTCTATGTTAACGTCCATTTCTGGTACGTCACAAGTCTTTGTATCTAGTTCCCAAGACTTGTGAATTAGTTTATGTCTATCAGGGAAATCTTTGTTTAATCGATTTTCTAAGTCGTACTCCGAAGTTACTTGGTTCTCATTATTATCAGAAACTAGTCCAGTAAAGACAACTAATCCGTTGGTAGCATCCCCATTCTTTATGTCTTCAAGTAACACAAATCCATTGACGTAACTATCTTTCTTAGTTAGTTTATCTTCTAAACTAAGGTTTGAGTCAAGGTTAATATCTAAAACTATCAAATCATAATTATTTTTGCAAATCAGTGTTCTCGCCTCATCTGCATTACGGGCGATATTTACTTCACACCTTCGAGAATACTTACTAAGAATACTCTCGACAGCTTTAGCAACACATTTTGCAATTGCAATATAGTCTTCAACAATCAAAATAGACATGATTGGATCGGCTTCATCAGGCGAGATATCATCATTAGCCATATGCATCACCAAGAACTTACTAGAGTAAGCTTACCAAATTAACTTTTTCTCGTCTAGTTGATTATTTGTTGTTTCAGGGCAACCGCACACGTTTCTTAACAAACAAGAAATGACCAAGACAAAGCAGGATAATCGATATTATCTATACGCAGAAACACTTGATGGGAAAGCCAGTCAGCCCTACAGCCTTGATAGAAACGCACTTTGGGAAATTGCAAGACCCCAGAGCGTTACACAGCATAGACCATAGCTTGCTAGATATACTGGTAATCACGATCTGCGGGACAATTTGTGGAGCCGATGATTGGGAAGCACTCGCCGAATATGGAAAATCAAAACAAGAATGGTTAAAGACATTTTTGGAACTGCCAAATGGCACACCGTCGGCGGATACATTCAGTCGAGTCTTTGCCAGAATCAAGCCATCGGAATTGCAAAAGTGTTTTATTGGCTGGATGGAAGAAGTGCATGAGAAGACAGAAGGAGAGCTAATTAACATAGATGGAAAGACGCTAAGAGGTGCAAAAGAAGCAGGGAGTTCTCGAAGTCTGATTCACATGGTGAGTGTGTGGTCAGCATCGCAGCATTTGGTGCTGGGACAGAAAAAAGTAAGTGAGAAATCCAATGAGATTACAGCAATACCAGCATTGTTAGAATTGTTGTCTTTGCGTGGTTGTTTAGTAAGTATTGATGCGATGGGCTGTCAAACGGAAATCGCCAAGGCGATAGTTGAACAGGGTGCAGATTACGTATTAGCACTCAAAGGCAATCAAGGTAATTTACATGAGGATGTAGAGCAACTGTTCACATCGTCACGGGCACAGGATTTCAAAAATATTGAGCATCAGTTTCATTCAACCGTAGAAAAGGGACATGGACGGATTGAAACTCGTCGTTATTGGACTATGGGTAACACAGAATATTTAGCCAATGCGGAGAAGTGGGCAGGCTTAAAGAGTATTGGTATGGTTGAATCACAGCGTAATATCAATGGTTCTATTTCTATCGAACAACGTTACTATATTCTCAGCATTGAGAGTGATGTTCAAAGATTTGCAGAGTCAGTCAGAAGTCATTGGAGTATTGAGAACAAATTACATTGGGTTCTTGATGTTGGCTTTTCTGAAGATGCCTCTCAAGCTTGTCAGGGACATTCTGCTGAAAACTTAGCAGTTGTCCGCCATATTGGGGTCAATTTGCTGTCACGGGACAAAAAAACAAAAGTGGGGGTTAAGACCAAACGACTCAAAGCTGGGTGGGATGATAACTATCTTAGGAATGTCCTTACTGCCTTGAACATAGTCACGGCATAGATTTTGTCGTTTGTTAAGAAACGTGTGCGGTTGCCCTGGTGTTTGGTATGTTTGAATGGATTTTGCAAACTACAGGTAATATCAATCTGGCTCGTACCATGGCAGTCCATACCCTCGTCGCGGCTGAAACCTTTTACTTATTAAGCATTAGTCAATGCATTCCATCTCTGTTTTCCTATTTAAAAGATCGCTCTCGCACATTTGCTTATATTCCTGCGATCGGTGTGGCTTGCGTTTTTATCTTGCAAATTTTCTTTAGCCAGTTGTCCATTATCAACCCATTATTTAACACTCAACCACTGAGTATGGCACAAGCCTTGATTTGCATCAGTGCTGGAATCCCAATCATTGTCCCTGCTTTATTCCTAAAGCGATTCGCTCCTCTAGCTTAAAGCTATTAGTCGATCGACTAATCATAAACTTGAGAAGATGATTGAGGAGTCGATCGCATTTAGACGAGAATTTACTATAGTGGATCGCTAGTTATAAATGTTGGAGCAAATATATGTACCTAGGATGGATCTTATTGTTTACGGGTTTTGTTCTGTTAGGTATCGCTATTAAAGTTAGAGCGGATACTCTAGCTTTTTTAGCTAAAGCTATTTCTACAAAAGGCAAAGTTATTAGGATGGAGGAACACTTGTCAACCGACAATGACGATAATCACTCTTATACTTATTATCCAGTAGTGGAGTTTGCAAATACTAGAGGTAAGGTGTCGCAGTTTACATCCAAAAATGGACGCAATCCACCTGGTTTCACAGTGGGACAAGAAGTACAAGTTTTGTACGATCCTCAAAAGTTAAATTCTGCAAGAATTGCTACATTTACTGAAATCTGGTTGGGTTCATTGCTATTAGGGATTTTTGGACTGCTTCTCATTGTGATAGGAATCATACTGGTCTTTAAGAGAACGTAAGCAGAGAATCTATTGCGATGATTTGGTCAATATTTCAGTAACAAAATTAGAGAAGTATGCCATCACAGCGATCGACTAATCATAAACTTGAGAAGATGATTGAGGAGTCGATCGCTCCAAATTCAATCGGTCAAATTTTGCAGATAAACAAAAGCTGCGTTTGTGCCACCACCTTGACCAACCGCAATTTGAATATTGAGGTGCGCCATCGCTTCCAAATAACGAGATGTAGACAGAGAGACAGTATCCAGAGGTGAATAACCTATATTTCTGGATAAAGAGATAACTTGTTGTTTGGCTGCTTCATGATCTCCCGCGATAAATACAGTGATAGCTTGTCCCCATCTATCAATCGAGACAGATCGGTAGATCTAAAATATGCCGTTAGATAGAGATGATTTCTAGGCTTCAGCTACTAATCTAAATTGTATTCCACATAAATTTTGGACATACAAACCATGTCTGACCCAATTAAGCAAAAAATCAATACCAACCTAGAGAAGGCAAAGGGAGAGGGCAAGCTTAGAGTTGAACATATCCGAGAAATTGTCAGAGATGCAGTTTCCCAAACGATTTCTGAACTCAAAGAAGGAACAGGAGAGATTGGGCTGATTGTTAAAAATGCGATTTCTACCACGATTGCTGATTTGAGGCTAACAGGGCAGCCAGATCCCAAAGAAATCACTGCTTCGATCGAAGGAGCGATCGAGGGAGGTACTAGCCAAAGACAGCAAAAAATTGCTCAACAACGAGCCAAGCTCCAAGAACTTCATGCTCAGCTTGACGAGCAGCAAAGTCTATTAGATCGAGAAGTTAGTGGTGTATTGATTGATATCGATAACGCCACACCTGATGACTCAATGAAGTCGGCAATTAGCGAAGCCGTCAACACTGTGAGAGCAAGCCAAGATTCTGGCAGATTTCAGCAGCAATATCTCGGACTCAAAACCCAGATAGAAAACTTGGACAAGAATCTGCTCGATCGATATGGCGATCGATACGTTGAAGTTAAACACCAATGGGAAAACGCCAAAACTTGGTATGAAAAGACCAAAACCGAAGCCGATGCCAGTGGAACCATCCCATTGGTGCAAAAGCAATCGGAAATTGAGGCTAACTTGGCTGAATTAGGCAAGGTCTTGGCCCGCAAAGAGCATGAGATCAAAGAGCGCCTCAAAGAGAATGTCCAAGAGATTTGGCAAGGCAGCAAATCCGAACGTTAATAGCGTTAATTAAATTCACGGAAATTATTAAGGAAATCATTAAGGAGATTCACGATGAAAATATTGCAAATCATTTTGGCAATTCTGCTCCCCCCTGTGGCTATTTTTCAGATCTATGGTTTCAGTAGCACTTTGTTGATCAACATCTTGCTCACCTGTTTAGGTGTGTTACCTGGAAGTATTCATGCGGTGTGGGCGGTCACGAAGCACCAAGAACAGACGGCAAACATCTAATTTCGATCGATCGACAAAATTTACTAGGAGAAAAAATATGATCGGATATCTTGTGACCATTTTAGCTACTGGATTGGGTCTGCTTGTAGTTGACACGATCGTGCCAGGCGTAGATATTGATAACTTTCCCTCGGCTCTAGTCGCAGCACTTGCCATTGGATTAGTGAACTCTTTTGTCCGACCAGTGCTTACGGCTTTGTCTCTTCCTCTCACTTTCATCACTTTGGGAGGCTTCTCGTTAGTGGTAAATGGTTTGTGTCTGTGGCTAGCTTCTCTGGTCGCACCTGGGTTCAGCATTCACGGACTTCTTGCCTTTATCCTTGCTCCCGTTATCCTATCTTTTGCTAGTACTTTTCTAAATAAGTACTTCGCCGAAAGAGGAATTGGACAAACTGAGTCTAGTAAAGCTTAGGAGTGAAAAATGAACATCTTCCAAAATGCTCGTAAGTCGATCGCTATATTAGCCCTAGTCTTGCTCCTGACTTTTACAACTGCCTGTGGAGCTAGCCCAACCCAATCAATTAGTGCGATAAAGCCCAATCAATCCGTTGATTATGGACAGTTGGCTAAGGGTAATTCGGCTCAGGGACAAGACTTTGGTGATTGGGTAATTAAAGCTAGTCAAGGCTTAATTAAGGATGTCTATGTGCGTGACAACAACAAACTGGGAGTTGTGATTTCACCCAAGGTTCTACCCACTGAGGTAAAAGCTCTGGCAAAGTCTCTGACTCAAGGCTTTCGTCATAACTTCCCAAATCGGGATTTGACGGTTTTAGTCTATGCACCAGACAAGGATCTGATTCTGACAACTCATTACGATACTCAATCAAAGCAAATTGAGTATCAGATGCCTAGCTGATATTTGACCACAGAAAAAACTAAGTGAGAAAGAAATGACTACTAATCCTTCTAGTTCTAACACCTCTAGTTTTAATGATGATTATTGGCGTGATAACTACAATTCCTGCGCCTATGCGCCAGAAGGGAGTCAGTATGAAGATTACCAAGAAGCATATCAAATAGGTCATGAAGGCTTCGATCGATATGCTAATCAAAGTTTTGAAGAAGCTGAGTCTAAGCTGAAACATGATTATGGATCACTATGTAATCAACATGGACGAACAGGATTGCCTTGGAGTCAAGCGAAAGATGCGGTTCGCGATACATGGGATCAAGCGGCAACAACTTAAAGTTTGGAGATGCGCTAATTCTCATTCATTGTAAACAATGTCCATTAATATCTATTAAAAATATGCCAAACACCAGTGATGAATACAAACGCCAGGCCATGAAGGACTTGGCGGCAGGGGATAAGGAAACCCTGCCAGACAATGACGAAAACTATCAGAGTTTTGATGACTTTGCCCAAAGATCTTCACGCGAAGAACGGCATAACCTATTTAGTAATATCTTCAACTCCGATCGAATTCCAGCAGAGCAAATGGAACCAGAACTCCAAAAGGCGGTCGCCAACATTAAACCGAATCAGCGGGATGATGTCGCTAGGGAGTTTTTTAACCATCTCAAAAAAAGAGGGCTAAGCGATCGAGATCTAGAAAAACAGTTAGGTCTATCCACCCGCGATCCTAATCGCATGAAAACGGATGATGTTGGCAAGTTAGCGAGTTTTGCCTATCACTCACATCCTGACATTTTTCATGATGTTCTAGCAGACCAGCCTGCTCTAGTTAAGTTTCTCAGCAATCCTCTAGTTGGTGCGGCGTTGGGCGCGATTGCCGCAAAATGGATGGGTAAGAAATAGTCTAATCTCTAACCAAGCACTAAATACCAAATAATTAATAGTTTCAAGGAGAAATCAACATGAATAGCAATAATGTGATTAGTGAAACCGATCGAAATGATGCAAATCTCGATCCTATTTCTAATGAGCCAGGCGCACATCCCGTCGGTACAGGTGTAGGAGCCGCCAGTGCTGGAACCGTCGCCACTTTGGTCGGCGCGGTCGTGGGCGGCCCAGTGGGAGGAGTTGTGGGCGCAGTGGTTGGCTCTGTAATTGGAGGACTGGCTGGTAAAGGCACTGCTGAGGTTATTAATCCCACTTTTGTCGATACTGATTGGCGCGAAATCTATACCACTCGTTCATATGTCGATCCAAGCTTGCAATATGATGACTATCAATCTGCCTATCGCATTGGCTATGAAGGCTTCGATCGATCTGCCAATCAAAACTTTTATGATGCCGAACCCCAATTGAGGCGGGAATATGAATCGTACTGCACCAATCATGGACGATCTGGACTGCCTTGGGAGAAAGCTAAACATGCGGTGCAAGATGCTTGGGAAAAAGCTTACACAGATAGCAATCCATAATATTTATGACGAGGTGTATCTCGTCATAATTCACCTAATCCTATGCGTTTCTTTACCCTTCAGATTATTCATCGATTCAGAGGTTCCCGCAATACGATTCCTTACGAATATGTCGATAATGATATTAGTAATCGGCGGATTGAGACTTTAGTAGATGGGGTATTTGCAATCGTATTAACGCTGTTAGTACTAGAGATCAAATCCCCCCATCCCGACTCCAATCTGAGGCTGACCCAACAGTTAATCGCTCTTAGTCCTAAAATCTTTGCTTATTTTCTGAGTTTTTTTATTTTGGGATTACTGTGGTTTGGGCATCAGATGATGGCTCACTATGTCAAACGCTCCGATCGCGCTCATATTTTGCTTAATCTCTTGTTTCTAATGTTTATTTCCTTGATTCCTTTCTCTGCCGCTCTTTTAGGTGAAAACCTCCCATATCATGCGGCTACTATGGTCTATGGGATTAATTTATTCGTCACAGGATTAATTCAGTATTTACAGTGGGAATATATGTCTGGCAAAAACCGTCTGATCGATCCCGAACTCGATCGAAGGATCGTAAGAGCCATGCAAAAAACTTTCTTGACGATTCCTTTAATCTACGGTGTAGCGATTGGGGTGTCTTTTGTCAGTATTCCTGCTGCACTTTTGCTCTATGGTTTAGGTACGGTAATGGGTGCAACCAGAATAACTGCTATTTTTCATCGATCGCACAATCCCCAGATCTAATTACTCATTCGATCGAAACATATATAACTATGAGATTTTTATGGTTAAGCGATCTTTCCACGCATCCACCGATGGAGTACAAATAGCTAAGCGCGCATTTGCGCTAAAAGGATGGACTCAGGAAAACCTAGCAGGAGAAGTGAACTTGAAGACTCGCCAACCAATTTGGCGTTTTTTTACGGGACAACCTATCGATCGTCAAGTTTTCTTATCTATTTGCTTAATCCTTGACCTAGATTGGCGAGAGATTGCGATCGATCCGCCAGCAGACTTTATTGGGCTAGGAGAGTCGATCGCCACGGATAGCAATGATCTAGTACAACAGGTTCGATCGCAACGTTGGAGCACGATTCAAGACCAGTGCGGCATCTTGCAGTTGTTAGATATCAACCGTCCTGTCAACATTGATGATATCTATGTGGATGTCAATATTTTAGAAGAGATTACTAGCCAACAGTGGCTTTCGATCGCCGATCTGCAAAACTTAGGCCCCGCCCAATTCGATCGCGTTGGCTTGGGAGAAGTTGACCAAAAACAATTGCCAGGAATGCTGGCAGTCGAGACCTATTCCAAACTTAGGGTATTGGGTAAACCTGGGGTGGGTAAAACCACCTTTTTAAAACATCTTGCCATTCAGTGTAACCGAGGCGAATTCGCGACAGATCAAGTGCCGATCTTCATCGCTTTGAGAGATTTTGCCGAAGACTTCAGAGATGATGCCAAATTAAGTCTCTTAAATTACATTAATCAAATATTTCTTGCCTCTGGAATTTCCAACCCGTCTGTGCTCGAAACTTTACTACAAGCAGGGCAAGTCCTTCTATTGTTGGATGGCATGGATGAAATCCTAAAGCGGGACGTTACCCCAGTGCTACGCGAGATTCGCAGATTCTCCGAAAAATACCACAAAAATCAGTTCGTAGTGTCTTGCCGCACTGCCGCGCAAAATCTGCAACTGCGCGGCTTTACCGATATCGAAATCGCCCCCTTTACCGAAACTCAAATTACCACCTTCGCCCAAAAGTGGTTTACCGCATTTGGCAAAGGTCGCCCTAAGTTGGGACAAGCAAAGTCTATCCAGTTTATGCAGAAGTTGGACGAACCCGCAAACTGGCAGTTTCGCCAACTTGTAGTCACGCCCCTGTTTTTGCATCTTGCTTGCTGGGTGTTTCATGGTCAGGAGAAGTTTCCGGCCAAGCGGACTGAGTTTTATAAACAAGGACTCGATTTGCTTCTGGGTAAATGGGATGAGGCGAGAGGACTTGGGCGGGATGATGGTTATCGAGGATTTTTATTGCCGCAAAAACTGAGGCTACTGAGTCAGCTTGCCGCAGTTACATTTGAGCATGGGCAGTACTTTTTTGAGCAACGTGTGATCGAGCAATACATTGGCGACTATCTGCGAACTTTGCCAGGATCGCACCTAGAACCAGAGGAACTCCAAATCGAAAGCGAAGCGATCCTAAAAGAGATCGAGGCGCAACATGGCTTACTCACCGAACGGGCTCGTGGAATTTTTTCGTTTTCCTATCTGGCCTTTCAAGAATATCTCACGGCTCGAAACATTGTTGCTAGATACAACCTACGGGCATTAGAGGAAGCGTTAGGAGGATTGGTCGGTCACATTACCGATCCGCACTGGCGTGAGGTTTTCTTGTTAACGGCTGCGATGTTGAGAAGTGCAGACTCGTTGGTGCAGTTAATGAAGCAACAGATTGATGCCTTAGTCGCTCAAGATCCCTATCTGCAAGAGTTTTTAATGTGGGCAAACCAAAAAAAACAACACATCCCAGCAGCCCCGAAAGAAGCAACGGTGCGAGCTTTTTACCTCGCGTTGGCGCGAACACCCCACAAAGCAGAGGACTTTGCCCTCGCCTGCACACTCGACCAAGGGATGATTTTGGATGTGGCTTTGAATGAGCTAGTTGTGGAGTGTGAGATCGATCGAAGTCCAGATTTTGCTCATGCCGATCTGTGCGGTGATGCCCTCAGCAATATTTTGGGGATGGTTGTGGATGCTGGGTTCCATAAATCCCTACAACAACTTCGAGATCGATTACCGAATTCTCAAGAAAGCCAGAAGCGTTTTCAAAAATGGTGGTACTCTCATCATCTCACTTGGATGGAGGAGTTGAGGTCAACCATGGCTCATTACCGTAATATTCAACATTCCTGGCAGTTTAGTCCTGAGCAGCAGCAGGTCTTACAATCTTATTATGATGCTAATCAACTTCTGATTGATTGTCTAAATAGTAACTGTGAGGTCACAGTGGCGATCCGTCAAGAGATTGAAGCGACATTACTGTTACCTCAAAAAGAACTCGAAGATCGGGAATGGGAAGGAAATTGATTAGCCATATCCATATTTCTTGATGAACCATGATTTAACAAATTGAGTCAAGAGGCAATAGCAAGTGAGGATTAAAGCCCACATTCCGCTCGTAATGGAAGAGGAAAATAATTAAAATTCAAAACAACCGTTTAGCAATGGTTTCAAGGATCTACCTAAAAATATATGATTTTCAATAAATTAGCATTATTGAGAATAGAGTGAATTTCGATCGCTGAGATCCCTATTGCCTCGTTGTAATTATTTCTGACCTCTTTTACGAGCGGAATGTCGGCTGTAATTTCTGTTTGGAGAGTTTCAATTGATTTTGCAATTGATTATGGCGCGTAACTGAGCAATTTCCTGAGCCATATCTAGCACGATCGACGCTCCAACTAAGTTCAGCCCTAAGTCTTGTCTTAACCTTTGAATCTGAGCAATTCGCGCAATCTCCCGACTATGTAACATCGCCCCGATCGATTCAATTACGCCCAAATCCACATAAACCTGCACAACCGTAACCGAAGTTTCAGTAACCGATGCCGCATATTCAAATGTGTAAAGTTGCTCACCTTCAGGGGAAACCACTCTGGTTGAGAGGCTACTTGATAAGTTGTTTGATGGGTGGTTGGTCATAACTTAATCTCCTCTAACTGAGTACGTGGGTTAAAGCTGGCATTCGCTTGGATTTTTTCGTAGCATTCTTGCTCGATCGAACTAAGGTCTTGAGGTGTGATGATCTGAAGTTTGGCAAACAAATCACCTCGTCCTCCCTTGGGTAATGTCCAGCCTTTGCCCCGAAGTCGAAGGGATTGTCCAGACTTGATTCCTTTCGGTACTTTCATGGATACCCTGCCGTCGGGAGTCGGCACACTAATCTCAGCTCCTAAAACTGCTTCATCAGGACGAATAGGAATGTCACAAACAAGATTATTGCCCACGAATCGAAAGAAGGAATGGGGTAAGAGTTCAATAGTTAAATATAAATCGCCACGCTGTTGAGAGAACGGACTGGGATGCCCTTTACCTTTGATTTTGATCCGACTCCCTGTGGTTGCGCCTGCGGGAATGCGGACATTAATTGTTTCGTCATCAAGCAGAAGATGTTTCAGGACTCCATGAAATGCTTCGGAAAATGTGAGGGCGATCGCCGCTTCGGTATCAGGTGCAGGAGCTTGTGAACGATATCCAGCAGAAGAAGATCTCTGTCTCGATCGACCCAACAGATCGTTGATAAAGGAATCAAAGTCACCATACTGCTCGAAATCATTGCCAATATTTTGTTCTCTAGGAGTGGGAGCTTCGCTATAATTTGGCTGGTTCCAATGTTGCCCAAAGCGATCGTATTTCTGCCGCTTCTCTGGATCGGAAAGCACCTCATTTGCTTCATTCAGATTCTTGAACTTTTCCTCTACATTTTTATCCCCAGGATTGAGGTCAGGATGATACTTACGGGCAGTCTTGCGATATGCCAGTTTAATTTCTTCAGGAGTTGCGGTTTTGCTGACTCCTAAAATGGTGTAATAGTCCTTAAAATCAGTCGCAGTCGCCATTAGTCACCTCTCAATCGCGGGTTAATTTACGCAGCTATTCATATCGCAAATTCATGGCTAATATCGGTAATCTGACCTTTATAGTAGAGCTTCATCCCCTCTGGATATTCCCATCCTACTTCACCTTGCAAAGGAATCAGCATTCCATTACGGATAGCGTATTCCCAAAATCTACCCCCCCAAGGCATTGCTGATACCTTGTCCCGACAACGAGCCGCAGCATAGATGGTATCGATTAACCCTTCAGTATTAAACCCAAACACGAGGGAGACAGTTGTATCACCATCCGTCAGAGTTCCACGCGCAAAAGTAGCATCGATCGATTCCCAACGTACACCTTGACTAGGTAAGAGAGCCGTGGGATACCACGCCGCCTCGGCAAAGAATCTCATCAGTTCACCTATGTTGGCTTCAGCTCCGCCGCGTACATTCGCAAGAGTGAAAAGCCCAAGTAATGATGCCAGTAAACTACCTTCCCCTAACATATATGTATCATGCACAAATGCTTTCATACTTGGAGCCATCTGAATGACGGCATCCCAATCAAAACCTGGAGGTTGAGTGACAAATACTTGGGTGGCGGTAAACGGATTCCATTTAGCTTCCGTCTCTTTCATATTGAATTGTCCCTGCTGAGAAAGTCTCACCGTAGTGATCATTGGTTGTCCATTCTTAAGCACTTTCCGAAAGAATCTCTGTACGGGAATTGGCAAACCTTCAAGTTCGTCTTCACTGTAAAATTTGGGCTGAATTGTCTGTTGCCCACTGGTTAACTTGGTACGCAAAGTAGCAGTATCGATCTGCCACCGATGTTTACCATAAACGATGGCAAGTCCAAGGCAAACCAAAATCAAAGCCGCGATCGTGATAAGCAATTTCATCTATTAAATCCCTATATTGATTAGCGGAGACTGCTACGGTTAAGGCGATCGATTAATATTTTTCTTAATTCTAAATATTGTGGCATAGCCATGTTTGAAATCGTGTTGCTTGTAGTCTTGTAACTAAATGATTTGTTTTAAAATGTATTCAAACTTAACAAAATTGGAATTGGGTTCGATCGACTCAACTATTATCTTCTCAAGTTTGTGATTAGTCGATCGCTTTTTATGGTCGTAGCCAATTAATTAGATTTTTTCTTATCTTTATTAATCGTGCTGATGAGATACTTCCTAAACGAGCGTTAATCACAGATG
>Ga0163154_10002540_pt1 | contig 26560 bp, 20 predicted proteins | sample OliLakLV19MP9P1_FD_148649 | JGI IMG/M metagenome (GOLD analysis project Ga0163154, IMG submission 148649) | Freshwater microbial mat bacterial communities from Lake Vanda, McMurdo Dry Valleys, Antarctica - Oligotrophic Lake LV.19.MP9.P1 | ecosystem: Environmental > Aquatic > Freshwater > Lake >... | reverse complement strand
ACCGGATCACGCGGTGGGCGTGCATCCCTTGCTCGACGGTTGCGAAATCGAGGCGTCCCCCGCCAGCTGGACGTCACAAGCCCGAGTCGCCCACCCGTCCGCTGCGCCTGTGACCCTGGTGGCCGTGTCAGGGCCGGATTCCGGCCGGAGTCTCCCACTTCGACCCGGTCGGCTGGTGTTGGGTCGCGGCGCCGGGTGTGACCTGATTCTCCAAGACCCGGACGTCTCACGTCGGCACTGCCAGATCGAAGTGGCACCTGAAGGAGTTCTGGTGCGCGACCTGTCATCGACCAACGGCACCGTGGTGACCCAACCGAGAGACCCGGTGAGGGGCCACCCCGCCAGCGCCTGGGCGCCACACGGCCCCGAAGGCGGCCCCATGGGAGTCAGGGTGGCGCTCGGCGGTCACATTGCGGTCGGTTCGTCACGGCTGCAGATCCGGCTCGACCCTGGCCACGGATCCGTGGCGGGTCACGAGCGAGGAGACGGGACCGTCCTGCATTCCGCCGCCCCCCGATCCGCCATCGAGGAATCATCGCGGGTCTTCACCGTCGCGCCCTTGCTCAAGACGCCGACGAAGCGGCGTATCCCCTGGTTGGCCGCGTGTCTTCCCGTCCTGCTGTCGATTCCGATCGCTCTGTGGTGGGGCTCGCCGCTCTTCCTGCTGATGGGCCTGGCGGGCCCGGTGATCATCCTCGGATCGGTGCTCGGCGACAGGCGGGAGGCTCGCCGTGTCGCTGCGTCGGCTGCTACGGAGCACGCACAAGCGATTGCCGATGCCCAGGCGGCTGCGGAGCGGTCGGCTGCGGACATTCTGCATGGCCGACTGCACCTGCACCCCGATCCGGCAACCGTGCTTGACATCGCCCGGTGCCGGGACCCTCAGCTCTGGGCCCGTCGAGCGTCAGACCGAGACGCCTGGGTTGTTCGGGTGGCAGTAGCAGACCTGGGCGCGCCTGTTCGGGTAGACCTCAACGGTGGCGGCACCAACGGAACAGCGGGCGGCGAGGATCCTGTGCTGCCGCACGCACCCGTCACGGTGGACCTCCGGCGAGGGGTGGTCGTGCGTGGGCCGACACCCTGGCGGGAGGCGATCTGCAACAACATCGTGGGGCGTCTGGCTGTCGCCCTCGGCCCGGATCAGCTGAGCGTCGTCGTGGTGCCAGGCACTTCGCAGGCGAGCCGACGCTGGGCATGGACCCGATGGCTGCCGCACGCCGACAACGTCCGAGTGACGACTCAACGGCTCGTAGATCTCGAGCGAACCTTGACCCATCTGCTTCGCGTCAGTCCAGGCGATCACCCGCGGGCGGATCGGTTGACAGTGGTGGTGGTGGACGATGTTCCTGACTCGGCCCTGCCCCGACTTGCGGAACTCGCTGCGGCAGCGGCGGACTCCTCGGCACGGGTGGCCTTGTTGGTCAGCGCTGCCGTGGACGGCCCAGTCCCTCGAGATTGCCTTACCCGATTGCAGCCGGCCGGTGAGGCGGGTGTCGGGGTGGAAGTCTGCACGCCCGATGCCAGCCTGGTCGCAATCGCGGATCAGGTGGGAGCGTGGTGGGTGCAGCGTCTAGCGCGCGCATTGGCACCGGTTAGGCCTGCCGCGATCCCGGCTGCAGCCCGCCTGCCCGACAGGGTGGGGCTGGCCGACCTGCTCAGGGGGGTCCACACTCAGGCCCGCCCGCTCGACACGGGGCCTCCTACGGCGGCCGAGGTGTCCCGGTGGTGGGCAGCGGCTGAGCCTGCTGACACGGGACTGTCAGTGCCACTGGCGGCAGGGGTCGGCGTCGCGGTGGTGGTCGACCTCGTGAGGGACGGCCCTCATGCGCTGGTCGCGGGCACCACGGGATCAGGAAAGTCGGAGCTGCTGAAATCATTGGTCCTCGGTCTCGCCTGCCGCTACTCGCCGGCCCGGTTGTCCTTCCTGCTCGTCGACTTCAAGGGAGGTGCGACGCTGGCGGAGTGCGACCGGCTCCCCCACTCCCTGGGCTTGTTGACCGACCTTGATCTGCATGAGGCGCGCCGGGTGCTGACCGGGTTACGAGCCGAGATCCACCGCCGCGAGCAGCTTCTGGCTGCCGCTGGAGTGGCTGACCTGGCCGCCTACGCCAGACGACGGCCGGACCAGCCGCTGCCCCGGCTGGTATGCGTGGTGGACGAGTTCCGCGTGCTCGCCGAACATGCCTCCGACGTCCTGGACGCGCTGGTGCACCTCGCCGCAGTTGGCCGGTCATTGGGCCTACACCTCGTGCTCGCGACACAACGGCCATCGGGCATCGTGTCCGCAGACATCCGTGCCAACACGGCGTTGCGGATCGCGTTGCGGGTGCAGGACGCCGCCGACTCGCGCGACGTCATCGATCGGCCGGACGCCAGCCAGCTACCACGTGACTGCCCGGGGCGAGCGATCATCTCGCGCGACGGCGTCGTCGAGGAAGTGCAGACCGCACACGCCGGCCGCCTTGGGGTTGGAACTGCACCACCCAGGGTCTGGTTGCTCGATTCCGCCGGGGCCGACCATTGCGGGCCTGCGGCATGTGACGGCCGGGCGCTCGGTGCCGATGACGCAGCCCGCAGCTCGCCCCTTGGCGGCGCCGACGTGAGCGTCGTTGCGTTGGTCGAAGCCTGCCGCGAGGCGGTGACCTCGGCTGGTCTGCCTCCGGCGAGAGCGTGGCTGCCGCCGTTACCGGCACGCGTCACCGACGTCGATGTTGAGCAGGCTCGGCCAGGAGCGAGAGCAGACGCCGCTGACGTTGCCGTGAACCACGACGACGGTTCATTAGGCCCCCCCGGCGGGCCCGGGCCCTGCTTGCCGTTCGCGCTGGCGGATCTCCCGGACGACCAGCGTCGAGCCGCACTGGACTGGGTTCCCGACCGTGATGGGCACCTGATCATCCTGGGTGGTCCTCGAAGCGGTCGGACGACGGCGGTCGCGGTCCTGGCGGCGGGTGCGCTACGCCAGCGCGTGCCCGCTGTGGTGTGCACCGGGCGTCCCGGGGCAGCGTGGCCACGCGGCACGACGCTCGTGGACTGGCGCGACAGCGACCATCTAGACGACGTCCTTCAGGTGCTGTGCCAGCGATCGAGTGGCAGCGACCAGCCATGGATCCTGCTGGGAATCGACGACTGCGACTCGCTACTCCAGGCCACGGCCGATCGTCCGGACGTGCTCGACCGCCTGACCACACTGTCCAAGGACACCCTGGCGGGCCGCATCGCCCTGGTGATGGTCGGCGGCCGCGGCTTGGGGACGACGCGGATGGCGACGGGTGGACGACTCCGGGTTCTCCTGCGGCCTGCTGACCCGTTCGATGCCACCCTGATCGGCGCAGCGCAACGCGATCTTCCCACCACGTGGCCGCCAGGCCGCGGTGTCATCACGGGCTACGAGTTCGCCGGTGGGACGCTGCCGGACGGCACCCGTGCAGTGGCCAACCGGCCCCCGGGATCAGTCGTCGAGATCCAGGTCATCGCCCCGGCCGCGGGCGCCGCAGATGTTGTCGATGAGCCCTCGCCGCCTGGTCTGCCGACGGCGTTACCAAGGCGCGTGTGCGGCGCCGACCTGGCCCCCTCGGCCTGGCCCACCCTCACCCTCGGCGTCGTGGCTGGGCAGGCTCGGCCTCCGGAGGCGGGCGCCGACGCCGGCACCGGCGCCCGCTGGGCGACGGCTGGGGTCGACGTCACCGCGCGCCCAGGGGTCGTTGTGTGCGGCCCGGCCGGCAGTGGCCGAACCACGGCCCTGCGCCTGTTGGCGCTTGAGGCTGCCGACTGCGGCGCCTCAATCGTCGTGCTGGCGCCCCGCTCTGCCGACTGGGAAGACCTCCGGACCGCGGGAGTGGTGACCCTTGTGGCCGGCCTGCCCGGCGCGCGCAGCGAACTCGTCGGAACGGCGCGCCGCTTGTTGATCATTGATGACCTTGACGACTGCCCACCCGCCGTCGATGAGCTGGCGGCGGCCATCGCCCGCTCCGCGGGGACCGGCGTGGCCGCCGGCACGTCGGTCGGGTCGACCCATGCTGCTGACATCAGCCAGGACGGCGAACGCCTGACAGACCTCCAGCCGCGCGATCTCGGGTTAGCCGTGGCGGTTACCACCGCGTATCTGGCCGGCCAGTTCCGTGGCTTCGCGGCCGAAGTACGCCGGCACGGCAGCGGGCTGCTGCTCCGGCCGGGCCGTCACGACGCCCGTGATGTCTACGCGGCGAGCGGCCCAACTCAGGCGACGACGTCCCCGGGCCGCGGTCTCCTGATCAGCCGCGGCCGCGCCGAACGGATCCAGGTGGGCCATGACCGGCCGACGCCATCCCTGCCGCCGACCACAGTCCAGCGGCCGCACACACCAACCCTCCTACCAGCACTGACACCATGACGATCCGAATGGAGCCATCGGCCATCGCTGCTCCGACCTGGCTGAGAGAGATCACAGCGACCAGGATCTGCGTGGTGACGAAGAGGCCTATCGGCCATCGACGCCCACGAACCAGGGCCACGCCGAGCCCGGCGATAGCGATGGCAATCACCACCGCTATCGCGACCTGGGTGTACGCAGCCGAACTGTTGGAAGCCGCGCCCCGGGCGCCCGCTCTCGCGACCAGCGTGGCGAACACCAGGACGGCTGCCGCCTCGGCCCAGCACACGCCAGCTGCCAGACGCCGCGGAACAACCAGCGCACGGTCCTCGTTCACTCTACGAAGGTACCGGCGACGCGATGGGCAGCGACATCGGCCGCTCAGTGCCCGATCACCGGGTGTGACCGCCGGACACATCGTCATTGGTCGGTTGGATGACAGGTGTGACGGAACTTGCACACATCAGTAACGCGCCTCCACTTGTGAGGCGGTTCACTCAGTGGTCTTATATCTGCAGGACGGCGGGAGCACTCGACCCGCCCAGTGTGGTCGCGTGACGTCACGGTTCGAGAGCCGGCCCTTCACGCAAGACGCTCCTGACCGGAACCCGACCCATCACCGCGACGTTGACTGGAAGTGGAGAAAGTGACAATGGACTGGCGGGATCGCGCTGCGTGCCTCGAGGAGGACCCGGAGCTCTTCTTTCCCATCGGCAACACAGGCCCAGCCCTGCAGCAGATCGACGAAGCCAAGAAGGTCTGCCGCCGCTGCGATGTCATCGACACATGCCTGAAGTGGGCACTCGACACAGGTCAGGATGCCGGGGTCTGGGGTGGGCTGTCCGAGGACGAGCGCAGGGCACTGAAGCGGCGTACGGCGCGGGCGCGCAGGGCGGGCTGAGCAATCGGACACCCGTGACCTGACGTGTCGCGCCCAGATAGTGAGTGCGGTACGCCCGCACACACCTTCGTGTTCACCTTATTGCAGCGTCACACGCACACTGGCCCTCGTGCCACCACCGGGCCGAGGGCCCCGCTGGAAGGTGCCGTTCAGTTCCGTCTGCACCAGCGTCTCGACGATCCGGGTACCGAGCCCGGGGATCGCTGAGCCGCTGATCCCCCTGCCGTTGTCATCCACCTCTACGGTCAGTGCTTTGCCCCGTCTCTGCGCGCGGACGACGATGCTTCCGCCCAGCGGTGACGGCCCGCTCGTTAGACCCTCCTGAGCAGCACTTTCCGCCTTGGCGAAGGCCCGTACCTCGTCCCGCAGAACAGGGTCGCTGAAACCATGCTCTGCCGCGTTGCTCACCAGTTCGGTCAGGACGAGGGACAAGGCCGTCGCGTCCGCCGCGACCAGCCGCCCGAACGAACCCTCCCGGTGCAACGCCACCGAGCGACCGATCCCAGCTGCGATCTCCACGGTGGCCGCGAGGCTTGAATCCACGACGTGGTCGAAGTCCACGGACTCGTCGAAGCCTCGGGCGAGCGCGTCGTACACCAGGGCGATGGCGGATATTCGGCGCCCGGCCTGACCGAGCGCCTGCCTAGCCTCACCAGACTCCGTCCTGCGTGCCTGCATCCGCAGCAGCGCCGACACCGTCTGCAGATTGTTCTTCACACGATGGTGGATTTCGCGGATGGTCGCTTCCTTCGTCATCAGCTCCCGCTCCGAGCGACGGATCTCGGTGACGTCCCTGACCAGCAGCACCGCTCCGATCCGCGACCGGGACCGCCCGGTGCCGCGGGTCAGCGGCAGCGCCCGCAGCGACAGCACCGAGCCGCGGATGTCCAGGTCGCAGCGCCACGGCGCCCGCCCCGTGATGACCACGGGCAGCGACTCATCGACCGGGTCTCGCTCGGCCAATCCCGCGGTCACGACCTCTGCCAGGTTCCGGTCGAGCAGGGACGCCACCCCCAATCGCCTAAAGGCCGAGACCCCGTTCGGGCTGACATAGGTCACGACGCCGTCGGAATCGAGTCGCACGAAACCGTCGCCCACTCGTGGCGCGCCACGACGCGGGCCGGTGGGAGCAGAGTCGTACGGGTACCCTGCCTCGCTCATCATCTGCAGCATCAGGTCACCGGCCTCCTGGTACATCAGCTCCAGGCGACCCGGGACCCGCATGAACGACGGGTCACTGACCCGCTCGACGACCCCGATCGCTCGGCCGTTACGGACCACCGTGAACAGGTCCTCCCATCGGCCGTCCTCGCCGTCCCGGGCGGCCTCCCAGCCCCCCACGCCGGCCAGATGATCCATCCGAAGCGACAGCCGTGGCTTCGCCGTCGCACCAACCATGTCGTCGTAGAAGGCGGTGGAGGCAGTGCTGGGCCGGGCATGAGCGATCGCCGACCATCCTCCGGAGCGATCCCTCAGCCACAGCACCAAGTCGGCGAAGGACAGGTCCGAGACCAGTTGCCAGTCTGCCACCAGGAGCCGCAGCCACTCCCGGTCGGCGTCGCCCAGATCGGCGTGGCGGTGAACGATGTCGTGGAACGTTGTCACGGACCCAGCCTGCCGCACGGCTTGGCCGACACCGCGAAGGGACGGCATGGTCTCAGCCATGGCGGCACTGGACGAGATGCCGCGCATCCACCCCGAGACCTCGGAGCATTGGCGGGCTTGGCTCGCCGACAACCACGGGAAGGCCCCCGGCGTCTGGGTGATCACATGGCGCAAGGCTGCAGGCCGACCCACCTCGAGCTACGACGAAATCGTCTGCGGAGCTTCGGCTTTCGGCTGGGTGGACAGCCTGCCACGAGCTCTCGACGACCAGCGAACGATGCTCTACGTCAGCCCGCGCAAGCCGCGCAGCGGCTGGTCACAGCCCAACAAGGAGCGCGTTCAGCGGCTACTCGCCGAGCAACGGATAGCTCCGGCCGGCCAGGCCGTCCTCGACGCCGCGATGGCGGACGGTTCGTGGGCCAAGCTGGACGGCGTGGAGAACCTCGTCGTGCCACCCGACCTGGCCGCGGCACTCGATGACGTCGCGGGCGCTCGCGCCAACTGGGACAGCTTCCCGCGCACGGCCAAGCGCGGCATTCTCTGATGGATCGCGCTCGCCAAGCGGCCGCAGACCAGAGCGGCCCGAATCGACGAGACGGCGCAGTCCCCAGGCCGGGGCGAGCGCGCGAACCAGTGGTCACCGAAGCCGCCACCCCCGTAGCGCGCACGACGACCCGCCCACGGCTACGGTCCGGACATGAAGGTCACCGCCGAGACCACCTACATCACCGATCCCGACACGGTCGTCGCCCTGCGGCTGAACCCGGACTTCCTGACCGCCATGTGCCGCCGCACCGGAGCGGTGGAGCAGGAGGTATCGGCTACTGCACAGCCGGACGGCTCCGGTCACAGCCTGACCAGGCGCACGATGCCGACCGACGACTTCCCCGACGTCGCCAAGCGCTTCGTCGGCCGGACCCTCGTCCTCGTCGAGGAAGTGCGCTGGAGCGCGACATCCCAGCCCGGCACCCGTAGCGGCACTTACGAGATGCGCGCCGAAGGGGCCCCCGTCACCTACCGGGCGGACATCACGATCGCCAGCACGCCCACCGGATCGCATGAGGTCATGCGAGGTGACATCACGGCGAAGATTCCACTGGTCGGGGGGCGCATCGAGAAGGCCATCGAACCCGCGGTCAGGGCCGGTCTCGACGCCCAGGCCGAAGCAGTGCAAGAGTGGCTGCACAAGTGAAACCTGCCAACCACTGACGAGCGTGTATGTGTGGAGCGCGTACCCTGCGTTGCTCCTCGCGCGCCAGCCGGAGGCAGCCGACGATGTACGTGACGCCAGGAGGTGCTCTCGCGCTCATGAATGGCGGGCGCGCACTCGATCGGGCCGGAGTGACCCGACCTCGGGCCGTAGCCGCTGACCTTTCCGGTTTCGTCGCGATGTACGAACAGGGATACACCCGCCTCGTCGCGCAGCTGACGACGGTCACCGGCAGCGTCAGTGAGGCCGAGGACGTCGTTCAGGAGGCCTTCGTCCGCGCGGCCCAGCGGTGGGACAGCTTGGCCGGCTATGACGCTCCTGAGGCCTGGGTGAGGCGCGTGGCCATCAACCTGGCGCTCAGTTCGCTGCGGCGCGCCCGCCGGGCAGCCAAGACAGTTGCTGTCTGGGGCCGTGAGCTCGACCCAGGCGAGGCCAACGGCCCGGAAGCCCACGGCCTAGAGCGCCTGGCCCTGATAGCTGCGCTGCGGCGGCTGCCGGTCAAGTACCGCGTCGTGCTCGCGCTGCACTATCTCGTCGATCTGGACGTCCGTGGCATAGCCGACGAATTGTCGATTCCCGAGCCCACCGTGAAGACACGACTGGCACGAGGCAGGGCCCGGCTGAAGGACCTCATCGAGACGGCGGAGACCAGCCCAGAGACCACCTCTGACGCGGATCAGGGGGGCGTCGCGAGGCGGCCCCGCGGTGGTCGAGCGACGAGGGGGATCTCGGCATGACGCACTCCTTGGGCCGCCCGGGTGAGCCGGACGACGACCTCCGGCGGCTCTTCCAGGACACCACGCGCAGTATTCACCCCACGATCCACCAGCCGCCGGTGCGGGATGTCATCGCCCGCGCCCGGGGTACCCGGCGCCAAGCACCTGCAGGCAAGCCCGCGCCACTCGCGGCAATCCTGGCCCTGGGGGCGACGCCGCTGGTCGTCCTCGGCGCAGTTCTCATCGGCCCGGCAGGCGCCGACATCTTCACCGGCACCCCCCGACCCCTGCCGGAGCGTCCTGCCAGCAGCGAAGAACCACTGCCGCCGCTCACCGCGAGATCCTCGCCCGTCTCCGCACTGCCGACGAGCAGCAGCGCTGCAGACGGCGCGGCGAGTGCAGTCACCCCGTTGACCGAGGTAACGGTCTATTTCGCGGACGGCCTGCTGGTGCAGGACGGTTGCCGCCGGCTCACGGCGGCCACCCGACTGGTCCCCGAGGACCAGCTCGTGGCCGGCACCCTGCGTGCGCTCATCGCGGGCCCCCGCGCGGACGAACGGGCAGCCGGCCTCGTCAACCAGTTTGCCGAGGACGGCGCCGCGCCGCCGTTGGCGATCACCATGGATTCTGCCGCCGGCGTCGTCGTCCTGGACACGGACGAGACGTTCTTCGGCGGAACGACGGTCGACTGCCGGTATGACGACATCTCGCGCGCGTTGGATCGCACCACAGCGCAGTTCGAGGGGTGGTCGGTCGAACTGCGGGTGAATGGGTCACGTGAAGCCGCAGCGACCCTCGTGGCCGAGGACCCGACAGGACCCGTCGTCGAGGCGACCGCGGACCCCTCGTCCGTGGAGTCCGAGCCGAGTGCAGCCGTAGCCACCACCGGCTGACTCCTTCACCGTCACCCCTCGTGTGACAGCCCACCTCAACAGCACACGTTCTTGCCACAACCGGTCGGGACGATTCCCGTCATTCGCGGCATGACGTTCCCGTCATTGGCGGCATGACGTTCCCATCATTCGCGGCATGACGTTCCCATCATTCGCGGCATGACGTTCCCATCATTCGCGGCATGACGTTCCCATCATTCGCGGCATGACGTTCCCATCATTCGCGGCATGACAAAGCCCCCGGCGGCCGGCCGGGGGCTTCGTCGTGTCCGCTTTCTCGAACGGATCAGTCGTCAGGCGCGAACATTGGTGAATCCCAGTGTGCTCGGCTGCAAGCCGGGGAAGACGCTGGTGACACCCGCGACGCGGCACCGGGTGCTGAGGATCTCCGCCAGTACGGCGCGGTAATCAGTGGTGACCTTCAGATCTCCGTCGACCCGATCGGCTTCAGCGAGGCCGGGCCAAGTGCCGTAGACCTGACCACCCCGGACGCCGCCCCCCATCACCAGGACGGCATTGCCGTAGCCATGGTCGACGCCGGCGGAACCGTTCTCGTCGATCCGCCGGCCGAACTCACTGAGCGTGACCAAGGTGACACGATTGAAGTCGTCCCCCAGGTCGGTCGCGAAGGCGGCCAGCGCGCTCGACATCTCCGTCAGCTGGTCGAACATCCAACCCGAATCGGAGGACCCGAGGTTCTCGTGCATGTCCCAGTTGCCCCAGTCGACCGTGGCCACCCGAAGGCCGACCTGCTTCTTGACCAACCTCGACACGTCGCGCAGGGCCCGGCTGGCACCGTTGTCGGGATAGCCCGCACCTGGCACCGGCGCAGTCTGCAGACTGGCCACGGCGTCGAACCCACTTATGGTCGGGCGGCTCAACGTCGGCGAGGCGCCGGTGTGCAAGGTCGCCAGTGAGGACTGCCACGCCGACAACGGCACCAGGGAATCATCGAAGAGCAGGTGCACGTCGTCCACCGAACGCATCGCGAACTCGGGGTTCGGACCGGCGAGCGAACGAGGCACGGTCGTGGTCCCGACCATGGTCGCCGTGAAGGTACCGGCGTTGAACACGTCGGAGTCGATGAGGCCGACGGTGCGGTCGATCCATCCGGTACGCAGCGAGGACCCGGGCGCCGCGGCCTCCATCTCCTCCATGGCGTCGAAGTGGGAGCGGTTGGGGTCGGGCATCCCGACGGCCTGCACGGCGGCCACCTTGCCGGCGTCCCACAGCGGGAAGAGCGGCGCCAGTGCCGGGTGGAGACCGAACATGTTGTCGATCCGCTTGAGCCGGTTGGTTGGGATGGCGATGCCGGGCCGAGACGCCGCAAGTGCCGCGTCCCCATGGGGCACCACGGCGCTGAGGCCGTCGAAGCCGCCGCGCAGCGACAACACGACGAGGATGTCTGCGTCGACGTCAGCCGCGTCGGCCCCGGGCAACAGCCCGATCCGGGCACCGCCCAGCGTGGTGGCGGTGACCAGGCCGGTGGCACCGGCCAGGGTCATGAAGCCGCGGCGGGACATGAAGGAGCGGCCCTCTGGGCAGCCGCATGCTCGGGTTGGGGTGATGGTCACGTCGTCTCCTGTCGGGGTGATCCGGGTCAGCGCATGAGGTGGGCCGGGGAGGCCAGGAGCAGCGCGGCGGCAAGCTCGGCGGCCTGGCGCTGCGGGTCCGACCCCGAGGCCAACGGCTCCACGAGCTTGCTGGCAGCCAGCAGTTCGATGACCGACATGCGTTCGTTCTCGGTCGGCTCACGCAGCAGGGCGATCTGCCCGGCCGCCGAGGCGACCGCGTCGAACGTGGTCGGGTTGGACACCAGCAGCTGCTTGACGCCTAGGACGCCTGCCTCGGCAGGGCGACCCCAGATGAAGTTCGTGCCGACGTTGAACAGGTCCAGGGCGGTTCCTGCCGAGAGCCACAGCGGTGCGACGTCGGGGAAGCCGTCCGGCGTGCCCCAGTCGTAGGGCTTCTGGGCCGGCAACATGTCGAGCAACCGCTCGGCGCCCTTGACGATGTCGCCCGGCACCTGCGGAGCGAACAGCCTCAGCGTGGCGACGAAACGCTCGAATGGTCGACGCACCTTCCCGCCGGTGGACGCGGCGAACTCCGGCGAGCCGAACAGCTCTCGCAGCACCGGGACGATGGCCGTGTCCGACGCCAGATAGGTCGCGGCGAGCCGGTCCACCAGCGCCGCGGGCGGCTCGTCGGCGACGAAGTGCCGCACCAGTTTCCAGGCGAGGTACTTCGCGGTCTCCGGCCGACGGGCCAGGTGGGCGGTCACCTCGGCCAGGACGCCCTGGCCGTCGGCGGTCGGGTTGGCGAAGGTCTGGCCCATGACCGTGATCGGGCCGACGAAGTGCCTGCCGGGCTCGAAGAACGGCGTCCAGTTGTCGCGGTCGCGCTGCATCCGCCACCCCGTCAGCAGCTTCGCAAGCTCTTTGACGTCGGTCTCGGTGTAGCCACCGTCGACGCCCACGGTGTGCAGTTCGAGGATCTCACGGCCGTAGTTCTCGTTCGGGTTGTCCTTGTGCGACCCGGCCAGGTTGAGGTAGGTCATCATGGCCGGGTGCGCGGCGCTGGCCGCGAGCATGTCCGCGAACGAGCCGAGCGCGTGCTGCCTGATCACGGTGCGGTCGAAGTCCGGCCGCGTCAGCATCAGGTCGTCGTCTCCGTAGACCGCGATGTGCAGGTGGTTGTCCCAGAACTGCGCCATCACCTCCAGCAGTTGCCGACTGCTCCATACGGCGCGAGCCACGGCGTGCGCCTGCAGCTGCTTGGGTATCCGCCAGGCGTCGGGCTTCGCGGCCACGAGGGCGGCGTACGGGCGCTGCAGGTCGGGCCAGGCGGCGGTCACGGCGTCACCTGACGGGTCGGCAACCGAACCCGCAGCGAGCTGCTCGTCCAGCCACGCCGTGACCCCCATGGCGTTGATCCGGTCGAGCAGCGCGCGGGTCGGCCCGAACGTGGCCCGCCGGGCGAGCAGCTCGGGCACCGGAAGTGCCGCCAGCGGCGGGGGCGGCAGCGCGGCCGTCGTGGTGGTGGTCGTGGCCGGCGTACTCGTGGTCGTCGCCGCTGTGGTGGCGGCGGTCGTGCTGGTGGCCGTCGGCGTCGTGCTGACCGACGTCGTCGCCGTCGTGGTGGCAGCGGTCGTGGTCGCTGTCGTCGGCGTGGTCGCCAAGGACGTGGAGGTCGATGGCGAGGTCACTGCGGGCGTCGGCGATCGCCGCACCAGCCGAGGGGTGGGCAGCGTCTGGCAGGCCGCCAGCAGCGCCACCCCTGACAGGCCGGCGGCGGTCAACGTACGGCGAGTGAGCGCCCCCACTCGCGCCGGCGGATCAAGGGTGTCGCCGTCGTGCGACGGCTCCGGGAAGGGCGAGGCGCCGGAAGCGGCAGGGACCGCGTGACGCCGCCGGGCGGGAGGAGTGATGAAGGGTGACTGCGATCCGTCGCTCTCGGGCACACCGGTCACACTTCCCCGGGCAACCGCCGGTTTCAGAATCCTAAGAACTGCTTAGAACTGCCCGAACGGCCCCTGACCGCCAAGCTCACGGCCTACAGCAATGATCACTGTGCATACGAGTGGTTGCCCACGAACAGGTAGTTGACACCGAAGAAATTGAACAGCAGGCACGCGTATGCGGCGATCGCGATCCATCCCGCCGCGCGGCCACCCCAACCCGCCGTGGCCCGCGCGTGAAGGTAGGCCGCGTAGACCACCCAGACCACCAGGCTCCAGACCTCCTTGGGGTCCCAACCCCAGTACCGGCCCCAGGCATGCTCGGCCCAGATCGCCCCGGCGATGACGGTGAACGTCCACAGCACGAACCCGATGGCATTCAGCCGGAACGCCATCGCCTCGAGCGCGCCGACGTCCGGCACCGCGCGCATCAGAGCCGGCCGTTCGCGACCGTTCCCGGCCCGGTCGAGCCGGCTCTGCACCAGCTGCAGCACCGACACCGAAAACGCGACCGTGAACAGCGCAGAGGCGATGAAGGCAACCGAGACGTGGATGACCAGCCAGAAGCTCTGCAGGGCCGGCGCCAGCGCGGTCGCCTCGGCATAGAACACCGACGTCGCGACGCCCAGCGTCAGCAGCACCGGCAGCACGACGAACGCCCCGAGCCAGCGCGCCTCGCGGCGCAACAGCAGGCCCGCGAACAGCACGCTGACCGCGACCGCGCCGGTGGTCGCGAACTCGTAGGCGTTGCTCCACGGCACCCGGTCGACAGCGATCCCACGGCTCAGTACCGACGCCAGGTGCAGGCCGGTGGCCAAGAAGAACAGTGACACCGCGACCCCGCCGATCCGGCCGGCGCGCACTGGCGTCGGCGGCGCGGCAGCGTCCGCGCCGGCCGCAACCATGGCGTCCGCGGTGTCCGGGCCGGCACCGCCCACGGTGACGAGCTCGCGGCGGGCACCAGTGGCGCGCCCGGCTCGGCCGACCGTCACGAGGTCGACGAGGAAGGCGAGCATGGCCAGGGTGTAGGCCGCCATCGCCGAGACGATGAGGGCGTCGGCGGCGTTGGCCATGGATTCGTCGATCACGGTTCCTCCGGTACGGCTGGTTCAGGTGCGGCCCTTGCATACGGTTCGGCAGGTACAGGTGCCAGGCGGCCGGCCGGTGGTACGGCCACGCGCACGCCCTCATCGATCCGGGCGAGCACGTCGCCGAAACCGAGGTCCCGCGACCGCGACTGCCCACCGACCTCGACCACGGTACGCGCGGGCTCGGCCGTGGAGGACACCGCACCGGCGGGCACAGCAGCCCCCGAGCCCGGCGTCGCGAGGGGAGTCAGCCGCACCCACACCCGGCGGTAGGGGATGAACAGGCTCATCGCCAGACCCAGCATGACCAGGACGGCGGCGATCAGCGCCAGCGGCCCGCTCGGGTCGGCGCGGACGTCGAGGGCGACGAAGCGACGCAGTTCGACGAACGTCACCGAGCCCAGGCCGTCCGGCAGGCTCACGCCGTCGCCCGGCGCCAGCATGAGGCTGACCGGCTGGCCCTCCTCGTCGCTCACCTGCGTGAGGTCCGCCCCATCCAGGCTGAACACCGACGCCGGCCGGCCGGTGTCAAGTCCGAGGTCGCCGACCGACACGTTGAGCAGCAGCAGTGGGTTGCCGGCGTCGGGGAAGATGCTGCGTGGCCCGGCCCCGTCCATCACCGCCGTCGGCAGGAAGAACCCCTCCAAGGCCAGGTCCTGCGTACCGTTGAGGTCGGGCACCTTGACCACACCCGTGGAGGTGTAGGCGCCGTCCTGCGGCAGGAACGGCACGGCGCCCTCCCACGTCAGCTCGCCCGCGGCATCACGGACCTGCACCACGGGTGCATACCCGTTGCCCGACAGGTACAGCCGCGCGCCGTCGACGCCCACCGGCGAGTTGACCCGGATCACCTCGCGCCGGGCCGGCCCGCCCGGGGTGTCGGTGACGGTGACGGTCGCCGCGAAGTCGCGGGGTGCGCCGAACGCCGCGACCTGGTCGGACTCGAACCTCACGTCGAGATCCTCCAGGGTGAGCGCGAAGGGCGGCAGCGTAGCGGCGTCGTAGCGGGCCCCGGGCGTGAAGGAGTCGTACTGCGGCAGGGTGTTGGCGAACCCGCCGCCCTCGACGACCAGCGCCTCCCCCCGCCAGGAGTACAGCGCACTGCCCGCCAGTGCCAGCAGTACACCGATCATGCTGATGTGGAAGATCACGTTGCCGGTCTCACGCAGCCGGCCCTGTTGGGCGGCCACGATCCGGGTACCACCCGCCCCGGTCTCGACCGTCGCGTGCCAGCGCCGGCGGAGCACCCCGGCCACGGCCGCAGCAGCATCCTCCGGTGCCAGCGCGGTCTCGTAGCGCTGGTACCCGGCGAGGCGGCCCAGCCGGCCCGGTGCACCTGGTGGGCGCCGCAGCCACTCGCCGATGTGCCTACGGGTGCGGGGCACGATGCAGCCGACCAGGCTGATGAACAGCAGCAGGTAGACCGCACCGAACCATGGCGAGGCGTACACCCCGAACAGCCCGACACCGTCGAGCAGCGGCGCCAGCGTCGGGTTGTCCGCATAGAAGGTCTCGACCGCCCCGAGGTCCACGCTGCGCTGCGGCAGCAGCGAACCGGGGATGGTTGCCAGCGCCAGCAGCAACAGCAGCACCAGCGCCGTGCGCATGCTGGTCAGTCGGCGCCACATCCACCGCAACCCACCGCGGACCCCGAGGTCGGGCGCTACGGGCGCGGGAGGCGGCGCGGGTGGCGCGGCCGGCGGCGCGGTGACGGCCATCAGATCACCATCTCGAAGCCCGAGATCGGACCCTGCAGGCTACGGATCAGCAGATCCCAGACCCCGCTGACCAGGAGGACCCCCACGATCACGAGCATCGCCCCACCCGCCCGCGTGATCAACACGCGGTGACGGCGCAGCGGGGCCAGCGAGCGCAAGCCCCGGCCGTACGCTGCGGCGATGACGACGAACGGCACCCCGAGTCCCAGGCAGTAAACGGCCGCGAGCAGCGCGCCGCGCCCGGCGGAGGCCTCCTGGGTGGCCAGCAGCAGCACGGCGCTGATCGTCGGCCCGACGCACGGCACCCAGCCCACCCCGAACGCCGCTCCCAGCAGCGGCGCACCAGCCAGGCCGGCAGCGGGTCGCCAGCTGACCCGTCGCTCGACCTGCAGCGCCGGGACCATCCCTGCGAACACGACGCCCAGCACGATGGCCGCGACCCCGGCCACCACCTGTAGCCAGCTGTCATGTCGAAGCAGAACTGCGCCCAGCGCCCCCGCGCTCGCCCCGATCGCCACGAACACCACGGTGAACCCGGCGACGAACAGTGCAGCGCCGGCCATCAGCCGGCCCCGTCCCGCCCTCGCCGGGTCACCCATCCCGCAGACGTAGGCGAGGTAGCCGGGCACCAGCGGCAGCACGCACGGCGACGCGAAGGACACCAGCCCGGCGGCGAGCGCTACCGGCAGCGCCAGCCAGATGCTCGCGTCGAGCACGACGGCCCCCGGACCCGCGATCAGCACGGCCTCACGCCCCAGCCGGTGGCTCGGCGAGGATGTCCTCGACCAGCCCGACCAGGGTCGTACCGTCCACCTGACCGATCACCCGAACGGCCACCGCACCCGTGCGGTCGACGACGAGTGTCGAGGGGATGGCGTTGGGCGGGATCCTGCCGCGCAGGTTGAGCAATTGGTCCCCGTCGGGGTCGAAGATGCTCGCGTAGGGGATGTCGAAGCTCTCCTCGAAGGCTCGGGCATTGGTCGTCGAGGCGTCCCTGGTGTTGATGCCGACGAACGTGACGTCCGCTCCGGCGAGCTGGTCGTGCGCGGCCACCAGGTCCGGCGCCTCCGCACGGCACGGCGCACACCACGAACCCCAGACGTTGAGCACGACCGCCCCGCCCCGCAGGTCCGCGATGTCCAGGGGGTCACCGTCCAGAGTCTCACCGGCGATGTCGACCGGGTCGCCGCGTTCGGCCACGGGCAACACCTCGACCGTGCCGTCACCGGCGACGAAGCCGCGATCCGCGGTCTCGCGCAGCTGCGGTGTACCACCCTCAGCGCTGCAGCCGGACCCGGCGATCACGGTCAGCAGCCCCAGGACCGCGAGGCCAAGGCGGACCCGCCTCACAGCGCGCCCGCCGGCGTCTCGTAGCCGATCCTCACGAGCTGGTCGACGTCGAAGGTGAGCACGGTCAGCGAGGCGTGTGCGCACTGCCGCGAGCGCGGGTCGTGCCACAGCGGCTTGCCCTCGTACGCCCGCCGGGTGACCCAGATCGGGGACTGGTGGGACACGCAGACCACGCGCTTGCCGGGGTGTGCGCGGCGGGCGTCGTCGATCGCGGCGTGTACCCGGCCCGCGATATCGCGGTAGGCCTCGCCCCAGGACGGGCGCCACGGGTTGCGAAGGTGCCACAGGTCACCGGCACGCAGGGAGGACCATCGGGAAGCGTGCGGCCTGCCCTCGAACACGCTGTCGCCGCTCTCGATCAGCCGGTCGTCGAGGGTGACCACCGGGCCGAGCGCGTCCGCCAGGGGTTGCGCGGTCTCCTGCGCCCGCTCCAGTGGACTGGACACGATCGCGGCGAACGGCTCGCATTCCTGGGCCAGGTGAGCGGCAACGGCCTTGGCCTGCCGCTGCCCGCGTTCGGACAGGTGAAAACCGGGCAGCCGGCCGTAGAGGATGTCGTCGGGGTTCTCGACCTCGCCGTGGCGCATCAGGACGACCACGCTGCGATCACCGGTCACGACGCGGCCGCGGCGGCCCTGGCGGCGTGCGGCAGGGCGTCGAGCACCCGGTCCAGAGCAGCGCTGTCGTGGGCCGCGGAGAGGAACCACGCCTCGAAGGCGCTCGGTGGCAGGTAGACGCCACGCTCCAGCATGGCGTGGAAGAAGGCCGCGAAGGCTGCGGTGTCCTGCTGCTGCGCGCCCGCGTAGTCGCTCACCTCGCCGGCACCATGCTCGCCGGTGAAGAACACGCTGAACATGCTGCCCGCATGACCGAGGACGTGCGGCACACCGGCCGCTTCCAGTGCCTCGTGCGCGGCTTGCGACACCGTTGCGGCCGCAGCGTCCACCGCCGCGTACACCTCGGCGGTGCAGTTGCGCAGCGTGGTCAGGCCGGCGGCGACCGCCACGGGGTTCCCGCTCAGCGTGCCCGCCTGGTACACCGGTCCCGAGGGAGCCAGGTGGGCCATGACGTCGGCCCGGCCACCGAACGCCGCCGCCGGGAACCCCCCGCCCATCACCTTGCCGAACGTGAACAGGTCCGGATCGAAGCCTTGTACCGCGCCTTCCAATCCGAACCAGCCGGCTGGGCTGACCCGGAACCCGGTCATCACCTCGTCGTGGATCAGCAGCGCCCCGGATTGGGTGGTCAGGTCGCGCAGCAGCCGCGAGAACCCGGGTGCCGGGGACACCACGCCCATGTTGCCGGCTGCGGCCTCGGTGATGACGCAGGAGATCTCGGCGCCGCGGGCCTCGAACAGCTCGGTGACCGCCGCGGTGTCGTTGTACGGCAGCACCACCGTGTCCGCAGCCGCCGCACCGGTGACCCCGGGGCTGCTGGGCAGTGAGAATGTGGCCACCCCCGACCCGGCCTGCGCCAGCAGTGCATCGACGTGACCGTGGTAGTGACCGGCGAACTTGACGATGACCGAGCGGCCGGTGAAGCCACGGGCCAGCCGCACCGCACTCATCGTCGCCTCGGTACCGGAGTTGACCAGCCGGACCTGCTCGACCGGGCCGACCCGGCCGACGATCTCCTCGGCCAGCTCGATCTCGCCCTCCGACGGCGCGCCGAACGAGAACCCCTTGGTCGCCGCCGTCGTCACGGCCTCCAGGACCGCCGGGTGGGCGTGACCGAGCAGCATCGGTCCCCACGAGCACACCAGGTCCACGTACTCGGTCCCGTCGGCGTCGGTCAGGTAGGGCCCGTGAGCGCTGGCTATGAAACGCGGTGTGCCGCCGACCGCCCGGAAGGCCCTGACCGGTGAGTTCACGCCGCCCGGGATGACATGACGGGCCCGCTCGAACAGCTCGACCGAACGATCGGTCGTGGGCGCGTAGGTGGCGGTCGTGGTGGGTGCAGTCACATCCCCCAGTGTGTCAAGCCCCGCCCCGGACCGGTCACCGGGTCGTGGGGACTCCAATGTCCCCGGCACGCCGTCAGCCCTCGCGCAGCCGCTGTGCCACGCGGCCCATGGCGGTACCCAGGGTGAGGAACTCCTCACGGGTCATGGCGTCCAGCAGTGCCTCGCGGACGCTGGTCACGTGCAGCGGCGCAGTGCGGGCGAGCAGACCCTCGCCATCGCACGTCAGCCGGCACAGGACACCGCGCCGGTCGTCCGGAGTGGCCACCCGCCGCACCAGACCGGCAGACTCCATCCGGGACACGGTGTGCGTCAGTCGGCTCTTGGAATGCACGACGGCCGCGGCCAGCTCGCTCATCCGCAACTCGTGGCAGGGGCGTTCCGAGAGCCGCACCAGGATCTCGTACTCGGCCAGAGACAGCTTGGCGGCGCCCAGTACCCGGTCCAGCCGTTCGGAGAGCAGTGCCGAACCATCGAGGAAGGACCGCCAGGCACGCTGCTCGTCGTCATCCAGCCAGCGGATCCCGCCGTCGACGGCGCCGTCCGCCGGCGGAGGAGGCGGAGGCTCGCTCGTCGACACGTCACCCACCCCAGCCGGCCTAGAGCCGCCGGGCGACGTCGAGTGCTGCATACGTCAGGATGATGCCCGCACCCGCGCGCCTGATGGCCATGACCGACTCCATCATGACCCGCTCGGCGTCGATCCAGCCGTTCGCGCCCGCGGCTGCGACCATCGCGTACTCGCCGGACACCTGATAGGCCGCGACCGGCACCGACACGGCGTCGGCCACCCGCCGGACCACGTCCAGATACGGCAGCGCGGGCTTGATCATGACGATGTCGGCGTCCTGCGCCACGTCCAGCGTCACCTCCAGCAGGGACTCCGCCGCGTTGCGCGGGTCCTGCTGGTACGTCAGGCGGTCGCCGGTCAGCGCCGACTCCACGGCCTCGCGGAAGGGCCCGTAGAACGCCGAGGCGTACTTCGCCGCATACGCGAGCACGGCGGTGTCGCTGAACCCGGCGTCGTCCAGGGCGGCACGGACCACCCCCACTTGGCCGTCCATCATCCCACTGGTCCCGACCACGGCGGCGCCCGCCGCCGCCTGGGCCGCCGCCACCGAGGCATAACGCTGCAGCGTGGCGTCGTTGTCGACCCGTCCCCGGGAATCGAGCACGCCGCAGTGACCATGATCGGTGAACTCGTCCAGACACAGGTCCGCCATCACCACCAGGTCGTCCCCAACCGTCGCGGCGAGGTCCGCCAGGGCCACGTTCAGCACGCCGTCCGGGTCGTCCGCGCCGCTTCCGACGGCGTCGCGACGCGCCGGAACACCGAAGACCATCAGCCCGCCCAGGCCCGCGGCGGCCGCCTCGCGGGCCGCCTCGACCAGCGACTTTCGCGAGTGCTGCACCACCCCGGGCAGGCTGGCGATCGCCCGCGGCTCGTCGATGCCCTCCTTGACGAAGACCGGCAGCACGAGGTCGCTCGGGTGAAGCCTGGTCTGCGCCACCAGCTCGCGCATCGCTGCCGACGCCCGCAGCCGCCGGGGCCGCCGGGTCGGACCGGGCGCCGACGGCGCGAGGCGCGTCAGCGCGCTCGAGCCGAGCGGCTCGCTCATCGTGCCCGGCGGCGCTGCGAGGGGCGCCGCTGCGACGGCCGGACCGGCTCCTCACCGGTCTCCAGGGCCGCGGCCCGCAACCTGGCCCCGTAGGAGGCCAGCGCATCGGCCAGCTCAAGGGCACTCGGCGTGGGTGACAACACGTCGACCCGCAGCCCGTGCTCTTCGGCAGTCTTGGCTGTGTTGGGCCCGATGCAGGCCACCACCGTCAACGGGTGCGGCTTGCCGGCGATGCCGACCAGGTTGCGCACCGTCGAACTGGAGGTGAACAGCACCGCGTCGAAGCCGCCGGCCTTGATGGCGTCGCGCAGCGGAGCGGGTGGCGGTGCCGCCCGGACCGTGCGGTAGGCGGTGACGTCGTCCACCTCCCAGCCCAGCTCCTGCAGTCCGGCGACCAGCGTCTCGGTGGCGATGTCGGCGCGCGGCAGCAGTACCCGGTTGATCGGGTCGGTCTGCTCGTCGTACTCCGGCCAGTCGGCGAGCAGGCCCATCGCGGACTGCTCACCCGATGGCACCAGATCCGGCTCGATGCCCCACTCGCGCAGTGACGCGGCCGTGACGCCCCCGACCGCGGCGATCTTGAGCCCGGAGAACGCCCGGGCGTCGAGGCCCAGCGCCTCCAGTCGCTCACGGACCGCACGCACGGCGTTGATGCTGGTGAACCCGACCCAGTCGTAGCGGCCGGTGACCAGGCCTCGCACCGCCTTGTCCATGTGCTGCGGCGTCCTGGGCTGCTCGACGGAGATCGTCGGCACCACGACCGCGGACGCGCCGTACTCGGTGAGCCGGTCGACGACGCTCTCGGACTGCTCCTTGGTGCGGGGCACCAGCACCCGCCATCCGAACAGCGGCCGGGTCTCGAACCAGCTCAACGAATCGCGGTGGGCCACCGCACTACCGACCACCAGCGTGGTGGGTCCCACGGCAGCGACGGCGTGAGCGGGAACCTGGGACAGCGTCAGCAACCGCGACGTCTGGTCCAGTGTCGTGCCGTTGCTGATCAGCATCGCCGGGGTGCTGTCCGCCCACCCCTCGGCGGCGAGCCGGGTGGCCGCGGCCGCGAGCTGCTCACCGGCGCCCAGCACCACCACGGCGTCATGCTTGGCGTCGGCCCCGCGTGTGATCGGTCCGTCGCCGTGATCGTTGGCGTAGACGACGTGGACAGCCGAGGTGTGGCCGCCGGGTGCGATCGGCACCCCGGCATAGACAGGAACGGCGGTGGCGATCGGCACGCCGGGCACGATCTCGATGTCGATACCGGCCTTCCGGCAGGCGGCGACCTCCTCGACGATGCTGGAGAACGTCGTGGAGTCACCATCGATGATGCGCACCACGCGGGCACCCCCGGAGGCCGCGTTCACCACGGACTTGGCACGGGCGGCCCGGCCCAGCGGGGTGCCGTCGATGTCCCGGCCGCCGTCGACGACCCTGACGTCGGGCCGGGCGTGGCGGGTGAGCACATCGGCTCGATCGAGGATGTCGACGATGATCACGTCCGCATCGGCGAGGAGGCGTGCGGCACGCAGCGTCAGCAGGCCAGGATCGCCTGGTCCACCGCCGACGAACGACACCGACCCCGGGCGGTTGCCGGGTGTAGTGGGCAGCAAGGTCACGGGTTTCATCGTCTTCCCTGGTTCGCAACGGATGGTCTGGTTCGTCGGGATATCAGTCGTCGGGACATCGGGTTGTGGCGGGTGGTTCACAACTGTGGATCAGGCGGGAGAGACGCCGGGTCCCGCAACGTCGCGGGCAGGGCGTCCATGTCGATGGCGGCCGTGGCAGCCAGCGTCCTCGCGACATCGCCACCCAGCATCTCGGCGCCCGAGGTATCGGTGACGACCGCCGAGGAGGACGCGCGAGCCACGCCCGACCAGGACCGTGCGCCGGTCGGCTCCGGCGGGCTCGGCAACCCGAGAGACGCCCGGAGATAGAGCTCGACGGCGTCTGGCCCGCCGGTCTCGGCGATACCCGCGTCGGCCAGTGCGCCGATCGGCGCCGAGCAACCCGCGGCCAGCGTGGCGAGCACGGCCCGCTCGGCCGCGACCGCCCACCGGGTCGGCGGATGGTCGAGGAGGTCGCGCACCCAATCGGTCAACGGGTCGTCCAGCCGGGTCTCGATCGCCAGTGCGCCCTGCCCGGGGGCCGGCAGCATGCGCAGCGGGTCGAGCAGCTCGCTCGCCTCGGCGTCGCGGCCCAGCCGCCGCAGCCCGGCCAGCGCCACGACGACGGCGTCCAGGTCGTCGCCGACGCGCCCCAACCGGGAGTCGACATTGCCGCGGATGTCGACCACCTCGAAACCCATCCCGAGTGCCGCCAACGCGGCCGCCCGCCGTGGCGACCCGGTACCGATCCTCGCGCCGGCCGGCAGATCGTGCAGCAGCCGGCCGCCCGCGCTGACGAGGGCGTCGCGCGGGTCCTCGCGCATCGGCACCGCCGCGAGCGCGATTCCCTCGGGCGCAGCGGTCGGCAGGTCCTTGAGGCTGTGCACGGCGACATCGACTCGGCCGTCCAGCAGCGCCTCGCGCAGCGCCGAGACGAAGACGCCGACGAGGCCGAGGGTGCGGCCCAGCTCGCTCAGCGGCGCCTGGGACGCGTCGCCATGGGTACGGATGTCGACAAGGACGCTCTCGCGTCCCGAGCCGCTCAGCGCCGAGGCCACCCCGCCGGACTGCGCCCTGGCGAGCGCGCTGGCCCGGGTGCCGACTCGCAGCACCCCGCTGCGGGCGAGGCGAGCGGCGATGCCCGGCGCCGGGGTGTCGGATCGGGTGACGGCGGTCATGGCAGTACCCGGTCGACGGTCGAGACGTCGGTGACGTCGAGGTCGAAGAGCGTCCGCAGCGCCTCGGCGTACAGGCTGCCGCCCGGCGCGTCGGCGAGTTGCTTCACCCGCACGGTGGGGGTGTGCAGCACCTTGTCCATCGCCCGCCGAACAGTGCGCTCGACCTCGGCCGCCACCTCCGGCGTGACATCCGGCAGGCGCCGCCGCAGCCGGGCGAGCTCAGCGTCCAGGATCCCCGCCGCCTGCTCCCGAAGTGCCACGACGGTAGGGGCGACATCAGCGGCCGCGCGGGCAGCCCGCCACAGCGTGACCTCCTCGGTGACGATCGTCCGGGCTGCGACGGCCTCCGGGCGGATGCCCAGGCCGGCGAGATCGGCGCCGAGACCTTCGAGGTCGATCACCGTCACGCCGTCGACCTGTTCGGCCAGCGGGTCCACGTCGCGGGGCAGGGCGAGATCGACCAGGACGAGTGGGGTGCCCAAACCCTGGCGCGCGGCGGCCACCATGGTGGCCTCCACGACATGGCCGACCGCGCCGGTGCAGCAGATCACCAGGTCAGCCGTGCGCAACAGTTCCGACAGCTGCTCCAAGCCGGCGGCCTCGGCAGCCCCGCCGGCGGCCGACACGAGCCGCCGGGCCGCGTCGCCGCTGCGGTTGACAACGGCCAGAGTCCCAGCACCGCCCGCGGCTCGGCGACCCAGTGAACTGGCCACCACCGTGGCCATGGCGCCGGCGCCCACGAGGACCACCCGGCCGGCCGGTCCATCCAGGTACTGCTCAGCCCGGTCCAGCGCGTGCTCGACCAGGGCGTTGCTCAGCCGGTCCAGGCCGGTCTCGCTCTGCGCCCGCTTGCCGGCTCGCAGCGCCTGTTGGAAGACCTCCTCGAGTTCGCGTGACAGCGAACCACCGTCGGCGCGGGCCGTTTGCCACGCCGCGCGGACCTGACCGAGGATCTGGCTCTCGCCGATCGCCATCGAGTCCAGCCCGGCCGCCACCGTGAACAGGTGCTCGGCGGCCGCCGCGTCGTAGTGCGCATAGAGGAACCCGGCCAGCGTGTCGAGGTCGACCTCGCTGTAGCGGGCCAGCGCGCCCGCGATCTGAGCGACGCCGCCGTGGAAGCGGTCGGCTTCGGCGTACACCTCGATCCGGTTGCACGTGGCCAGCACGACCGCGTCGGCCAGGTGAACGCCTGCCGCGAGTTCGGCCTGGAAACCCGGGTGCGCGGCGCCCAGGGCAGCTCGCTCCAACAGGGGCAGCGGCGCGCTGCGATGGGAGACCCCGACGGCGATGAGGCTCATCGGCCCGCTCCCGACACAGCTTGCCGGGTCGCGACTCCGGACTCGGTGTCCTCGCGGCGGCGGGACTCGCGGAACCCGAGGATCTGCAATTCGGCCGAGAGGTCGACGTGGCGCACGTGCACGCCTGGCGGCACCCCGATGGCGGCGGTCGCGAAACTGAGCAGGCTCGTCACACCGCCCGCGACCATCCGGTCGGCGACGGACTGGGCGGCCTCGGCCGGCGCAGCGATCACCGCGATCCGGATCCCGGCCAGGCGCAGCACCTCGGGGGCCTCGTCCATGTGGTGCACCCGGATGCCGGCGACCTCGCTACCGACCACAGCCGGGTCGATCTCGAACAGCGCCGCTACGCGCAGCCCGCGGTGCGCGAAGCCGACGTATCCGGCCAGGGCGCGCCCCAGGTTGCCCAGGCCGGCGATCGCCACCTCCCAGTCGTCGGCGACGCCCAGCGTCATCGAGATGGCGTGGACCAGATGACCGACGTCATAGCCGACGCCACGGGTGCCGAACGAGCCTAAGTAGGAGAGGTCCTTTCGGACCTTGACCGCGGATTCCCCCACCTGCACGGCGAGCGCCTGACTGGACACCGTGGTGACACCGTCGGCTGCGATCTGGCGCAGCGCGTGCAGGTACCCGGGCAACCGTCCCACCGTGGCCTCGGGCACGGCGCGTGGGTCATCGGCGACCGTCGGGTCCGAGGTCACCGGTGTGGCTGCGCTCGTGACACGGCGGAGGTCGACGGTCGGGCGCAACGGCATGCGTGACCACTCCTCACTGGATGCCCGGTCAGATTACGTGCTTGTGAAGGAAAGCACAAAGTCTCGGGGTCGTCAGCCGAACGCGGGTCCTCGCTGCACCAGGAGGGCGTAGAGCGTGCGCTGGATGATCTCCCGGATGTGGTCCGTCATCTCCAGCACGACCAGCGGATCATCGGCGTCCGACGGCTGGTGGATGTCGGTCGGGACGGGCATCCCGAAGTCTATGATCCACTTGCTCGGCAGCGGGACCAGCCCGAGCGGTCCCAACCACGGCCACGTCGGGGTCAACGGCCAATACGGCATTCCGGTGAGCTTGGCCAGTGGCGAGACATCGGCGAGCATCGGGTAGGTCTCCTCCGCGCCGACCACGGATACCGGGATGATCGGCGCGCCGGTCCGGATCGCCGAGGACACGAATCCACCGCGGCCGAAGCGCTGGAGTCGGTAGCGGTCGCGATACAGCTTGCCGATCCCCTTGAAGCCCTCCGGCCACACCCCCACCAGTTCGCCCGCGGACAGCAGCCGTTCGGCATCTGCCGCCGCCGCGAGGGTCGCGCCGGCGCGACGGGCGATGTCCCCCACCACCGGTGTGGCGAACATCAGCTCCGCCGCCAGGGGACGCATGACCCGCCGCGAGGGCGTCACGTCGTGCACGGCCAGCTGGGTCATGAGCCCGTCCCAGGGCAGTGTGCCGGAATGGTTGCTGACCAGCAGGGCCGCGCCGGAATCGGGGATGTTCTCCGCCCCACGGACGTCAACCCGGAACCAATGCTCGGACAACGGCCGCAGCAGCGGGAACAGCACACCGGTCACGATCTCGCGATCGAAGCCGAACTCGTCGATGGCGTACTCCCCTGAAA